>ENA-UPXC01001130-UPXC01001130.1-human-gut-metagenome-genome-assembly--contig:-NODE-1130-length-40783-cov-5.835479_pt1 | contig 40783 bp, 33 predicted proteins | sample MGYA00250047_ERZ773371 | MGnify/ENA primary metagenome ERZ773371 (study PRJEB29103, sample SAMN06111975) | human gut metagenome | biome: human gut; feature: ankylosing spondylitis patient; material... | reverse complement strand
ACATGTACCTGCTGCACCACGAGGAGATCGAGTCCCTGGCCGAGAACATCCCCGAGGTCAAGCGTATCCGCTTCTTTATGACCTTCGGCCAGAGCTACCTCACCCACATGAAGTGTCTGGAAAACGTGGGTATGCTGTCCACCACCCCCATCGAGTTTGAGGGTCAGCAGATCGTGCCCATCAAGTTCCTCAAGGCCCTGCTGCCCGACCCCGCCAGCCTGGGCCCCCGTACCCACGGTAAGACCAACATCGGCTGCATCTTCACTGGCAAGAAGGACGGCAAGGACAAGATCTACTACATCTACAACGTGTGCGACCACCAGGAGTGCTACAAGGAGGTAGCCAGCCAGGCCATCAGCTACACCACCGGCGTGCCCGCCATGTGCGGCGCGCTCATGCTGCTCACCGGCAAGTGGACCCAGAAGGGCGTGCACACCGTGGAGGAGTTTGATCCCGATCCCTTCCTGGACGCCCTGGACAAGTACGGCCTGCCCCGCAGCGAGAGCCACAACCCCGTGCTGGTGGACTGATGGCATATAAGACCTTACAAGATCCCCAGTTTGCGGGCCTGGCAAACTACGACCCCCGGGCCCTGTTTGCCCAGCTGCCCACCCCGGCCTACGTCATCGACGAGGAGCGGCTGCGGAAAAACGGAGAAGTGCTCGCCGCTCTGGCGGAGCGTACTGGCTGCCGGGTGCTGCTGGCCCAGAAGGCTTTCTCCAACTACGATTTCTACCCCCTCCTGTCCCGGTACCTGGCGGGCACCGAGGCCAGCGGCCTCTATGAGGCCCGGCTGGGCAAGGAGGAGATGCCCCAGGGGGAGGTCCATGTGTTCTGCGGGGCCTACCACGCGGACGAGTTTGAGGAGCTGCTGCAATACGCCGACCACATCGTTTTTAACTCCATCCACCAGCTCAAGGCCTTCGGCCCCCGGGGAAAGCAGGCGGGCAAGAGCTTAGGGCTGCGCATCAATCCCCAGTGCTCCACCCAGGAGGGCCACGCCATCTATGACCCCTGCGCCCCCGGCAGCCGCATGGGGGTGACCCGGGACGTGTGGAACAAGGAGATGGACGAGGACACCCTGGCGCTGCTGGACGGCCTTCACTTCCACACCCTGTGTGAGCAGAACTCCGACGACCTCAAGACCACCTTGGCGGCGGTGGAGGAGAAGTTCGGGGATATTCTGCCCGGGATGAAATGGCTCAACATGGGGGGCGGGCACCACATCACCCGCCCCGACTACGATCTCAATACTCTGGAGGACTGCATCCACTATGCCCAGCAGGCCTGGGGCGTCACCGTTTACCTGGAGCCCGGGGAGGCAGTTGCCCTGAACGCGGGCTACTTTGTCAGCCGGGTACTGGATATTGTGGAGAACAGCGGCACTAAGATCGCCATCCTGGACGCCAGCGCCGCCTGCCACATGCCCGACGTGTTGGAGATGCCCTACCAGCCCCCCATCCTGGGGGCGGACACCGAGGCGGGGGAGGGATACCCCTTCCGCCTGGCCGGGCCCACCTGCCTGGCCGGAGATGTGGTGGGGGACTACTCTTTTGCGCGTGAGCTGCATGTGGGCGACCTGGTCCTCTTCGGGGACATGGCCATCTACACCACCTGCAAAAACAACACCTTCAACGGCATGCCCCTGCCCGACATCTGGAAGCTGGACCGGGCGGGGAATCTTACCCGCCTGACCCAATTTGGGTATCCGGACTTTAAAATGCGCCTGGGCCGCTGAGCATTGGCCTGAGAGCTCATTCACAGGGCGCGCCGGACAGAGAACGTTCTGTCCGGCGCGCCTTTGCAAAAATGTGGAAGGGCCTCCCGCTTGACTTCCCTGCGGGGAAGGATATAATTGGAAGTAAAATAATCCGAATTAAGGCTGCGATACCATGACAAAGCACGCAAAAACCATATTGGAACTGATCGAAACCTCCCACAGCCACATGACGGCGGAGCAGGTCTTTTCTGCCCTGCGGCAGGTCTACCCCAAGGTGGCCCTGGCCACGGTGTACAACAACCTCAACCGCCTGTGGCAGGAGGGGCTCATCCGCAAGGTGTCCATGGAAGGGATGCCCGACCGGTATGACCGCATCGCCCGCCACGACCACCTGGTGTGCCAGGGCTGCGGCAAGCTGGTGGATGTGGATCTGGGCGACCTGACCCAGCGGCTGCAAGCCCAGGTGGAGGTGCCCATTCTGGCCTATGATCTCAAGCTTATGTACCTGTGCCCGGAGTGCCGGAGCCGCCAGGAGAAAGCAACATAAAGACAGGCGTGGGACGAAAAGAAATTCTTTTCGTCCCACGCCTGTCTTTTTAAGAGCGGCCAACAGGTGCCAAAGTACAGCCGCCTGCACGAGTGATCCAGCTTGTGCAGGCGGCAATTTGTTGTTCTGGAGATAGACGGCCCGCCCATTTTGTGGTAAGATGCAAACCGAAAAAAACGACCCTCGGGGAGTACGGGATCGGGAGAGATCCCGGCCGGGAAAAGGAGAAGGATAGCATGGGATTTGGGAAGGATTTTGTGTGGGGCTCGGCCACCGCGTCCTACCAGGTGGAAGGGGCCGCCCGGCAGGACGGCAAGGGCCTGAACATCTGGGACATGTTCTGTCAGGAGCCGGGAAAGATCTACCAGGGCCAGACCGGCGATGTGAGCTGCGACCAGTATCACCGCTACAAACAGGACGTGGCCGACCTGAAAGCCATGGGTCAGACGGCCTACCGCTTTTCCCTCAGCTGGGCGCGCATCCTGCCGGACGGGGAGGGGGAGCCCAACGAGGCGGGGCTTGCCTACTACGACGCCCTCATTGACGAGCTGCTCCGGCAGGGCATTGAGCCCTACGTCACCCTCTACCACTGGGATCTGCCCTACGCGCTTCATAAGAAGGGGGGGTGGCTCAACCCGGACATGCCCCGGATCTTCGCTGAGTACGCCGCCCTGGTCTCCCGCCGTTTCTCCGGCCGGGTAAAGCACTTTATGACCCTCAACGAGCCCCAGTGCATTGCCGGACTGGGCTATTACACCGGCGATCATGCACCCGGCTTAAAGGTGGGCCGGCGGGACCTGTTTGCCATCTGGCGCAACCTGCTGTTGGCCCACGGCCTGGCGGTGAAAGCCCTGCGGGAGAATGCCGCGGGACTCATCCAGGTGGGGGCCGCCCCCTGCGGAGCCCTCTACTACCCCGCCAGTGACCGCCCCGAGGACATTGAGGCCGCCCGCACCGCTATGTTCACTCTGCCCAGCGAGGATGTAAACGACTTCATCTGGAACATTGCCTCCTGGAGTGACCCGGTCTTTTTCGGCCAATTTCCCCAGCAGGCGGTGGACTGCTTTGGGGACTGCCTGCCCCAGCTCAGCAAGGAGGAGGCCGCCATCATTGCCCAGCCCCTGGACTTCTACGGACAGAACATGTATAACGCCGTCATGGTCCGGGCCGGAAAGGACGGCAAGCCGGAGCGGGTGGAGCGGTATGACGGCTTCCCCAAGACGGCCATCCAGTGGCCGGTGACCCCGGAGTGCATGTACTGGGCCCCCAAATTCCTATACGAGCGGTATAAAAAGCCGTTCTTGATTACAGAAAACGGCATGTCCTCCCACGATTGGGTGGCTCTGGACGGGAAAGTCCACGACAGCAGCCGGGTGGATTTCCTCCACCGCTACCTGCGGGAGTACCGCCGGGCGGCGGAGGACGGAGTGGACCTGATGGGTTACTTTGCCTGGAGCAGCCTGGACAACTTTGAGTGGGCCTACGGCTACTCGGAGCGCTTCGGTCTCATCTACGTGGACTATCAAACACAGCAGCGTACCTGGAAGGATTCCGCCTACTTCTACCGGGATACCATCCGTGCCAATGGAGACAATTTGTAACAGGGGGCAAACAAGAGATGAATCAGATCTACCATATGAACACCACACCCGCCGCCTGCCCGGACAATATGGTCGTCGGGGAGCACTACCGCATCACCGTGCTCACCCAGGGGCTGATGCGCCTGGAGTACAGCCCCGACGGGGTCTTTGAGGACCGGCCCACCCAGACCGTCCTCCACCGGGATTTCCCCAAGACCCACTTCCGGGTGCTGCATCGGGACGGTATGCTGGAGATCCACACCGACCGGCTGCACCTGGTGTACAACCAGGGCCCCTTCTCTGCCCAGGGGCTGAGCATCCAGGTGAAGGGTGGCCTCACCCAGTATCACAGCATCTGGCGCTACGGCCAGAAGGTGGGGGACCTGGGAGGCACCGCCCGTACCCTGGACGAGGCCGACGGCGCCATCCCCCTGGAGCCGGGTATCCTCTCCCGCAACGGCTTTGCCGTGCTGGACGACAGCGCCTCTCAGATTTTGCTGGAGGATGGCTGGCTGGAGCCCCGGAAGAAGGGCATCCAGGACCTGTATTTCTGGGGCTACGGCCATGACTACACCCTGGCCCTCCAGGATTTCTACCGCCTGTGCGGCCAGACCCCCATGCTGCCCCGCTTTGCCCTGGGCAACTGGTGGAGCCGGTACTACCGCTACACCCAGCAGAGCTACCTGGAGCTGATGGACCGCTTCCAGCAGGAGAACATCCCCTTCACCGTGGGGGTCATCGATATGGACTGGCACCTGGTGGACATCGAACCCAAGTACGGCAGCGGCTGGACGGGGTACACCTGGAATCGGGAGCTCTTCCCCGACCCGCCCGCCCTGCTGGAGGAGCTGCACCGCCGGGGGATGAAGGTGACCCTGAACGTACACCCCGCCGAGGGCGTGCAGGCCCACGAGGAGCAGTATCTGCCCATGGCCAAGGAGATGGGGGTGGACTGGCAGGCGGAGGACCCGGTGGCCTGCGACCCCGCCGACCCCAAGTTCCTGGAGGCCTACTTCAAGTACCTGCACCACCCCCTGGAGGAGCAGGGGGTGGACTTCTGGTGGATCGACTGGCAGCAGGGCAGCCTGTGCAAGGTGGAGGGGCTGGACCCCCTGTGGATCTTCAACCACTACCACTTCCTGGACAGCGGCCGGGACGGCAAGCGGCCCATGACCTTCTCCCGCTACGCCGGGCCGGGCAGCCACCGCTACCCTGTGGGTTTCTCGGGGGACACCATCGTCACCTGGGAGTCCCTCCGGTTCCAGCCCTACTTCACCGCCAACGCCTCCAACATCGGCTACGGCTGGTGGAGCCACGACATCGGCGGCCACATGCACGGCTGCCGCAATGACGAGCTGGTGGCCCGCTGGGTGCAGCTGGGGGTCTATTCTCCCATCAACCGCCTCCACGCCTCCAACAGCCCCTTCCAGGGCAAGGAGCCCTGGCGCTACAAGGAGGAGGCCCGGCAGGCCATGAGCGAGGCCCTGCGGGAGCGCCACCGCCTGGTGCCCTACCTGTACACCATGAACCACCGGGCCTGGAAGGAGGGCCGTCCCCTGGTGGAGCCCCTGTACTACCGCTGGAGCGAGGCCCCGGAGGCCTATGAGCACCCGGACCAGTACTTCTTTGGCACCCAGCTTATGGCGGCCCCGGTCACGTCCCCCCGTATCGACGGCCTGAACGTGGCCAAGGTGCCGGTGTGGCTGCCCGAGGGGACCTGGTACGACTGTTACACCGGCATGGTGTATACCGGCGGACGGACCCTGGACCTGTACCGCAGCCTGGACAGCATCCCCGTGCTGGCCCCCGCCGGAGCCATCCTGCCCCTCACCGACGAGATCACCGGAGCTCAGGCGGCCTCCAACCCCGCCTCCCTGCGCATCAAGGTGTTTGCCGGGGCGGACGGGGACTTCACCCTCTACGAGGACGACAACACCACCCAGAAGTATCTGGACGGCGTGTGCCTTACCACACCCATGACCTACCGGGAGGCGGACGGCCGGGCGGTGTTTACAGTCCATCCCGCCCAGGGAGAGCTGTCCCTGGTGCCCGCCAAGCGCACCTTTACTGTGGAGCTGGTCGGCTTTGACGATGGTTCCAAAGCGGTGGAGGCCAAGGTGGGCGGTGCGGCTGTGCCCGTTCAGACTGCCTATGACTCCTTCCGCCGGGTCTTGTCCGTGACCGTGGAGGAGGTGCCCGCGCAGGCGGGACTGGAGATTGCTCTGGGCCTGGAGCACCGGCAGGAAGGCAACGACACCCTGGAGCGGTGCTTCCGCTTCCTGGACCAGGCGGAGCTCTCCTTTGACCTCAAGGACGAAATTTACCGCCGCATCGCCGGGGAGTCCCGTATCCCCGTGCTGCTGGGCCAGCTCAACGCCATGGAGCTGGACCGGGACCTGTACGGAGCCCTGCTGGAGATCCTCACCGCCTGGTAATCCTCTGCAAATCCCAATGGAGCGGCCCTATGCTGGGGCCGCTCCCTTTTTGCGTAAAAGGGGGTCAAACGTGCCGGCAGACCTTGCAATCCAACCAGAGACCCGGTACAATGAAGGCAGTACAAAAGGCCCGGGGCCCAGGGCCCCGGAACAAAAAACGGAAAGGGGAACCTGACATGAAGAAAGCATGGACCGCGCTTTTGTTGACTGTGACCCTGAGCCTTGGACTGGCTGCGCCCGCCGCAGCGGCCCGGTTTTCCGACGTGCCCGCCAGCTACTGGGGCTATGAGGGCATTGAGTATGTGACCGACAAGGGGCTGTTCAGCGGCGCCACCGCCACCACCTTTGCGCCGGAGGAAGAGATGAGCCGCGCCATGCTCGTCCAGGTGCTGTACAGCTACGCCGGGAAGCCCGATGTGTCGGGCAGCATTGCCGCCGACACCGCCTTTACCGACATCCCTGAGGGAGACTACTATGAGGACGCGGTCCTCTGGGCCCTGGAAGAGAACATCCTGCCCATGTGGTTTTATCTGGATTCCCGGAGCCAGAGCGACTGGTCCCAGGACTTCCAGCCCAAAAAAGTGGTCAACCGGGCGGAGTTCTGCCTGATGCTCTATGCCTTCTATGAGAACGTGCTGGGGCTGGAGTATGACATTGATGAGGCTGGGCTGAAGCAGGACTACCTCAGCGGCTCCCAGGGCGCCTTCCAGGACATGACCCTGGCCCAGCTGACCCAGGCCTTCCAGGCGCTGGCCCCCTATTCCAAGAACCACGACATGGAGCAGGAGATCCTCTTTGCCATGCTGGGCTGGGCCCAGCCCGAGGGGATCATGACCGGTATGAGCGCCAGCACCATGTCCCCTGATCTGGGAGTGACCCGGGCCCAGGTGGCCACCATGCTTATGCAGTTCCACCGCAGCTACGGGGGATCGGTCCAGCCTGAGCCGGAGCCCGAACCCGAACCGGAGCCTGATCCTGGGTCCGGGGAGGAGGCCTTCCTCACCGAGGTGATCCGCCTGGTGAACGTGGAGCGGGCCAAGGAGGGCCTGTCCGCCCTGAAGACCAACGACGCCATTACTGAGGCGGCCCAGACCCGGGCCGACGAGCTGCTGCAGCTGTTTGACCACACCCGGCCCGACGGCAGAAGCTGCTTTACCGCCCTGGGTGAGGCGGGGGTGAGCTACCGCGCGGCGGGAGAGAATATCGCCATGGGCTACCCCACCCCGGAGGCGGTGGTGAATGGGTGGATGAACTCCCCCGGCCACCGGGCCAATATCCTCAACCGCAGCTTTACCACCATCGGCGTGGGCTACAACAGCCAGAGAAACTGCTGGGTGCAGATGTTTGTCGGCTGAGAAACCAGAAATCCGGCCGGGGCGGCGCTTGCCGCCCCGGCCATCCCAATGTAAGGAGTCTATCATGGCAGAACAGAGTTCCCTGAACATTATCGCCCGCATCCACAGCGCCTTTCCCACCAAGTTCGGCATCCCCCGGCAGAGCGGCCTGGTGGAGGAGCTGAAAGCTACCATCGTCTTTGAGCCGGAGTACCGCAATCCCGACGCCCTGCGGGGGCTGGAGGGCTTTTCTCACCTGTGGCTCATCTGGCAGTTTTCCCAGGCGGTGCGGAAGGACTGGTCCCCCACGGTGCGCCCGCCCCGGCTGGGGGGCAACACCCGCATGGGGGTCTTTGCCACCCGCTCCCCCTTTCGGCCAAACCCCATTGGCCTGAGCTGCGTGGGGCTGGCGGGGGTGGAGCTGCACACCCCCCAGGGGCCGGTGATCCATGTTACCGGAGCCGACCTGATGGACGGCAGCCCCATCTATGACATCAAGCCCTACATCCCCTACGCCGACTGCCGCCCCCAGGCGGTGGGGGGCTTTGCCAGCACGCCCAAGGAGGCTAGTCTCGAGGTGGAGATCTCCCCGGAGCTGCTCGCCCAGGTGCCCCAGGAGCTGCGGGAGGCCCTGCTGGGGGTCCTGGCTCAGGACCCCCGCCCCACCTACCAGCACGACCCGGAGCGGGTGTACGGCATGGCCTTCGGAGGGCTGGAGGTGCGCTTCACGGTGGAGGAGCCGGTCCTCCATGTGAGGGAGATCACGGCAAGCAAGTCAGGAGGCGAGGAGCATGGAGCTCTTTGAGGAACTGGAACAGGAGGGAATTGACCGGGCGCTGCTGGAGGCCATCCGGGCCTTTCGGGCGGAGCACCCGGTGGCCCCGGAGGCACAGGGGCGGCTGATTCGGCCCAAGCTGCTGTACTACGGCCGGGATGTGTGGCAGGCGGCGGCTACCGCTCTGCTGTGCGGGGAACATCTGCTCCTCTCCGGCCCCAAGGCCACAGGGAAAAACGTGCTGGCGGAAAATCTGGCCGCGGTCTTTGGCCGCCCCGTGTGGAATGTGTCCATGTATGTGAACATCGACGCCGCCTCCCTCATCGGGGCGGACACCCTGGAGAAGGGCCAGGTGGTATTCCGGGAGGGCCCGGTGTGCCAGTGCGCCCGATTGGGGGGCTTCGGGGTGCTGGACGAGGTAAATATGGCCAAAAACGAGGCCCTGGCGGTGCTCCATGCCGCCCTGGACTTCCGGCGGGTCATCGACGTGCCCGGGTACCGTCCCGTCCCCCTGGATGAGTCCGCCCGGTTTATCGGCACCATGAACTACGGCTACGCCGGGACCCGGGAGCTCAATGAGGCCCTGGTGTCCCGCTTTGCGGTGGTGGATATGCCGGTCATCGCCCAGGAGGACCTGGAAAAACTGCTGCGCCGGGCCTTTCCTCACTTGAAAAACAAGTGGGTGGGGCAGTTTGCCGCTCTGTTCCAGGACCTGCGGGACAAGTGCCAGAGCGGGGAGATCTCCACCCGCACTCTGGATCTGCGGGGGCTGCTGGCCGCCCTGCGGCTCATCCAGCACGGGCTCAGCGCCGGGCAGGCCCTGGAGCTGGGACTGGTGAACAAGGCCTTTGACCCCTTCGAGCGGCAGCTGGCCGCCGACGTGATCGCCGCCCGCATCCCCCGGGAGGCGGGCCGGGACCAGCTGATGGAGGGCTGAGATGGACCGCCGGGAGATGGAGGCGCGCCGGGCGGACAACCAGGTGTGGAACGGGGCGGGGGACTACCATCTGCGCCCCTGGTACCGGGCCATAGGGCCGGACGGGAACGCGCCGGTGTACCTCAATACCATCGTGGGCCTGGCCCAGCGAGAGGGCTGGACCGAGATCATGGACCCTCTGCTGCGCTCCTTTGCAGGCAGCGCCCGGGGGACGCTGTACAGCGATCTGTTCTGGATGGGGCTGGAGCGCTGCCTCACCCTGCGCTGGCAGGAGGAGCGCCCCGCCCTCCAAATGCTCCGCCGGGACTATGCCGCCCAGGCCCTGGCCCAACTTCCAGCCCCTCAGGACCGAAACGAGGGGGAGAGCCTGCGGGGATGCTGGTGGGCCCGGGCCCTGGATCAGCCCCACCGGGAGAGTTCTAGGGAGAAGGCCATGCTGGACCAGCTGGAGTTTTCCCCCGCTTGGAGTGGAGACCAGGTGCGCCAGGGGGTGGAGGACCTGCTGTACCAGTGGTATCGCCGACCCCGGCGCAGCACCCTGGACCAGCTGGGCAGCAGCCGGGTGGACCGCAGCTTTTTTGCCGCCTGGCGGCCCGGCCGGAACCGGGGGGACGCCCTGCGGCGGCTCAGCGGGCCGGGAGAGAGCCAGGGCCAGGGGGGAGGCCTGCTGGGGAAAAAGCGGCTGAGCCCCTTCTGGCAGACCAAGACCCGGGAGCGGGTGCTGCGGGACTACGTAGAGGGGTGCTTTGGGGCCAGTTTGCTGCCGCCGGGGGAGCTGGCCCAGGCGGAGCAGGAGCTGTGCACCGGAGATCACCGGAACTGCCGCCTCCACTTCACCAAGGGGGAGCCCTCTGCCCGCCCGGTGAAGGGGGCCTGTGCCCGGGAGCGGGCCCTGTTTCAGCTCCAGCGGGAGCGAAACCGCGCCTATTTTGCAAAGAACCAGGGCCAGTACCGCCTGGCCATGGCCCGATTGTCCCGGGCGCTGGAGAATACCCTCCTGCTCCAGCGGGAGGAGGACGACACTCCCAGCCGGTGGGGCCGCCTGCGGCTTCAGACGGCCTGGCGGGGCGCGGCCCTGGGGGAGGAGCGGATCTTTTCCCGCCGCCAGACCCAAGAGCCAGGGGAGCTGTGGGTGGACCTGCTGCTGGACGGCTCGGCCTCCCAAAACGGCCAGCAGGAGAAGCTGGCCGCCCAGGCCTACCTCATTGCCGCCAGCCTGGGCCGGTGTCAGATCCCCGTACGGGTGAGCTCCTTTTGCAGCGTCAGCGGCTGCACTGTGCTGCGGATCTATCGGGACTACCAGGACAAGGGGACGGACGAGAAGATCTTTGACTATGTGGCCGCCGGGTGGAACCGGGACGGCCTGGCCCTGCGGGCCATGGGCTGGCTGCTGGAGCAAGACAAGGAGGAGGGCCGGCGGCTGCTCATCGTCCTGTCCGACGCCAGCCCCAACGACGACCAAAAAATCCCCAGCAACAGCCTGCTGCACGGTAACCGGGATTACAGCGGCGTACTGGGGGTAAAGGATGCCGCCCGGGAGGCGGCAGCGTTACGGAAAAAGGGCATCGAGGTAGTGTGCATCTTCACCGGTGGGGAGCGGGAGCTGCCTGCCGCCCGGCAAATTTATGGCCGGGAGGTGGTGCGCCTGCCTGGAGTATCCTTCCTGGCCCAGACAGTCAGCCGCCTTATCCAGGGCCGCCTGACCGCCGGAGACCGCTTATAAAAACAAGGCCGCCCAGAAAATGGGCGGCCTTGTTTTGTGTTTCATTGAGTTAAACAGTGCCGTGTTCCAGCCAGGCGGTGTATTCCTCGCCGGAACGGACCCGGCCCACGGCGGACAGGGAGGCCCGGGGGAAGGTAAAAATTTCCTGGCTGAGGGTGCGCAGGTCCTCCCGGGTGACCTGGTCGTAGGACTCCAGCAGTTCCTCCGGCTCCCGCACCCGGCCGTAGAGCAGCATGGAGCTGCCCAGGTGGCTCATCCGGGCCTGGACCGACTCCAGCCCCATGAGGATGTTGGCCTTAGCCTGCTCCCGGGCCCGGTCCAGCTCCTCCTGGGTGGGGCCCTGGTCGGCCAGCTGGGAGACAATGGAGCGTACCGTCTCCAGGGCGGGCTCCTCCTGCTCCCGGCTCAGGCCGGTGTAGATGCCCAGAAAGCCGGTGTCGGCGTGGTCGGAGACGTAGGAGTACACCGAGTAGCACAGCCCCCGCTGCTCCCGCAGCTGCTGGAACAGCCGGGAGGAGCATCCGCCGCCCAAAATGGAGTTGAGCAGCAGCAGCTGGTAGCGCCGCTCGTCCAGATAGGACAGGCCGGGGAAGGCCAGGATGAGATGGTTTTGCTCAATGGCCTTTTTCCGCACGGTGACGGCGCTGCGGTAGTAGGCCTGGCGGCCGGACAGGGCGGGGCCCTCCGGCAGGGCGGACAGCCGCGCCACCAGGGCGTCCACATGCTGCTGGGTGAAGCTGCCCGCCAGAGACACCACCATGGCCTGGGGCCGGTAGTGGTCCTTCTGCCACTGGCGCAGCCACTCCCCGGTCATCTTCTCCAGAGTGGAGGCCCGGCCCAGAATGGGCCGCCCCAGGGAGTCGCCCTTGTACACCGCCATGGACAGCCGCTCGGCGCACAGGTCCTCCGGGGTATCCTCGTACATGCCGATCTCCTCCAGAATGACGCCCCGCTCCACCTCCACGTCCCGCTGGTCAAAGCGGGAGGCAAAGAGCATGTCGCACAGCAGGTCCACCGCCCGGTCCAGGTGGCTGTCCAGGCAGCGGGCATAATAACAGGTGTGCTCCTTGGTGGTGTAGGCGTTCACCTGGCCGCCGATGGCGTCCATCTCCCGGGCCAGGTCTCCGGCGGAGCGGGTGGCGGTACCCTTGAAGGACATGTGCTCAATGAAGTGGGCAGCGCCGTTCTCCGAGGCCAGCTCGTGGCGGGAGCCCGCCCCCACAAAAAAGCCCAGGGCGGCGGAGCGCACACCGGGGATGCGCTGGGTGAGGATGCGGGCGCCGTTGGGCAGTGTAATGCTTCGATACATGATAAAACCCTTTCTTTTGTGTTGGGATTCTTTTTTGAGAGTATACCACAGCTTCCGGCCCGCCGTCTATGGAAGAAAAAGTTTTACCCCCCAGGTATAGGCTGGGAAAAGTCTGTCCACAATAGGCGTCGGAGGTGGTTTCCTTGAACCAAAATCGATGGAAGAAGCTGGGGGACTTTCTGCTGGGGAAAGGATTTTACATCGTCCTTTTCCTGTGCGTGGCCGCCATGGGAATTTCGGGCTACTATCTGGTGCGCTCCGTCAGCGGCGGTGAGACAGAGGATCAGGCCGTGACCGGCAACCCCACCGTGGTGCTGCCGGACAGCAGCGCACAGACGACGCCCCAGGCGGAGAAGCCCGCAGAAAAGACTCCGGAACAGCAACCCACTGTTCAGGAGGAGAAGGACGACCCGGAGGCTCTGCCTCAGACCCAGGCCCAGGACCAGACCACCCGGGACGTGGTGTACACCTGGCCGGTGAAGGGGGAACTGCTGCGGGGCTTTGCGGTGGAGACCCTGTCCTATGACCAGACCATGGGAGACTGGCGCACCCACGCGGGGGTAGACATCGCCGCAGAGGTGGGGCGCAAGGTCTGGGCTGCCGGAGAGGGCACGGTGAGCGAGGTGTATGAGGACCCCATGATGGGAGTCACCGTGGTGATCGAGCACCCCGATGGGGTGGTGAGCACCTACTCCAACCTGGCCGCCGACCCCCTGGTGGCGGTGGGTGACACGGTGGATACCGGCGCGGAGATCGGCGCGGTGGGTGAGACTGCCATCGCCGAGAGCGCCATGGAGCCCCACCTGCACCTGGAGATGACCAAGGAGGGGGCCGCCCTGGACCCGGTCAGCCTGCTGCCCGACCAGCTTTAACAAGAGGACCTCTATCCCAATGGATAGAGGTCCTTTTGTCTTTATTCCAGCACCAAGGTGCGGCGCATGTTTTCTGCAAAGGCGTCCAGTCGACTGGCCATGTCCGGGGCCGCCATGGCCTCACCGGGGTCGTTGGCGGTGGCCATGAGGGCGAAGCGGGGAGGCAGGTAGAAGGACTTGTTCATATTCAGAGCGGAAATCACCTGCCGGGCCACGGTATCGCAGCCCGAGTAGCCCGACACCACCAGGGCAAAGACCGCCTTGTGGTAAAACCGAGTCTGCCGGAAGAGGGCGGTGAGGCGGTTGATGCAGGCAGTGAGGTTGGCGGAGAGGGCGTCGTTGTAGTTGGGGCACAGCAGGAGCAGGGCGTCGGCAGAGCGCACGGCGGGGTAGACCTCCTCCTGCATCACGCCGCCGTAGAAGCAGCCGCCCCGCTCACCGAAGTGGAGGCACATGGTGTAGGGACAGCCGGCGCAGTCGGACAGGGTGCCGTTGCGCAGACCGATCTCGGTGATGTCCCAGCTCTCCCCCAGGCGAGAACGCAGGGCGCTCCACAGGGCCATGGTGTTTGAGGTGTGGTGGCTGGAGGCGTGGAGCACCAGCAGGTTGGGCCGGACATGGCGGGCAAAGACCTCGTGCTCCAGCCGCTGGGCGGTCTCGGCCACGGCAGCCTCATAGGCTCCGGCCAGGTCGGTGCCCAGATTTTTGGCCTGGATGCGGAAGTTGACCAGGGAGCCGGTGGCCTCCACCAGGGGGCGGCCCAGCAGGGCGCAGCCCGCCCGATTCATAGCCAGGGCCAGCTCCGCCGCCGTGGATTTGGTGTAGAGCTCCCCAGGGCCGTCCACAACGAGGCCGCCGGTGCACCCTTCCAGCAGACCGGGCTCCCGGCGCAGCCGGGAGAGCATCCGGTAGTACTCCAGATTCTGCCCCGCCTCGTCCAGGGGCAGGGCAAACAAAAGCCGCTCCCCCTGGAGCTGAGAGAGGTCCTCGGCCCGGCAGATCAGCCGAATCTCCCGGCCCGCCAGCGCCTGGTCCAATACCCGGTCCAGGCGGGGCTGTTCCTCCTGCTGGGAGAGAGAGGGATAGATCACAGTTAGGGACATATACTCACCTTCTGAGAACAATAGGATATGCGGAGGTTACAGGATGGTCTTCAAATGGTCGGCGGCCTCCTGAATGTGGGCAAACAGGGGATCAGGGATGTGGGGCAGCAGCTCGGTCTCCACGCCGGCGGGGGTGTAGCGGTTCTTGCAGCCCATGAAGATGCCGTCCAGGAAGACGGAGCCGCAGTGCCACTCGCCCCGCAGGGTGAGCAGGATGGACAGGGCGCCGGAGGACAGGGCGGGGGCCACGTAGGGTTTGAAGCCGATCTCCCGCATGACCAGGTTGGCGGTGACCGTCTTGTGGGTCAGCTCCTGGGAAATCTCCTCGTTGTAGTTTTCAATGGAGTTGGCGATAAACAATCCGGTGCCGTGGGGACCAAAGGAGCGGCCCTCGGTGAGGAAGGAGGAGAGCTTCTCGTCCTTCTTGGCAAAGTAGGCCGCCCGGGCGTTCATCACGCCAAGGCCGTAGCCCTGGACCTGCTCGGGTCGCAGACCCTTGCCGTCCCAGTTGCCCTCCTCGTCCTTGTTGCTCTCCAGATAGGCGGTCTTGGCCAGAGGGTCCACCGGGTCGGACACGGCGCACCACAGACCCTGGAAGTTGGCCTTCCGGGCCATGCGGGCGTAGGTCTTGACGATGGCGGCGTTATTCTCAAACTGGGCCATGCGCACATCCTTCACCTGGGAGCCCACGGGCGGGATGCCCTTGGAGGCCACAAAGACAAACACGTCGCAGTCAAAGAGGTTTTCGGGCTTGACCACCTCCACATCTGGGAAGGCGTTGTAGTCCCAGGGCAGGTTAATCTGCCCCATCTCAAACTCCCACCGGGCGGTAATCTGGTCGGACAGGTCGCAGATGCCGATGGTGGAGACCACGTCCCCGCCCAGCAGCTTCAAGCCGGTGAGCAGGGTGGAGCCCACGTCGCCGATGGCCAGGATGTGGACCCGCTTTTTGCCCGTGTTGGGGGCGGCGGTGAGGATGGATTCCCAGCCCATGCGGCCGGTGTTCACAGCGGTGAGCTGTCCCGCCTCCAGGGCGGCGGAGAGAGCCTCGTCCAGCTCCAGCTGGGGCAGGCGGCTTGCGTCCAGCACCTCCAGGCTGTGGGGGGAGAGAAGCTGGCCGGGTGCAGTTACCTTAAAGGAGCCCCGGCCTAGGATGGGGTCGCCCTCCACCAGGTAGTAGATGGGCTCTCCGGCGCGGGGAGTTCCGGGGGCGTAGGGCAGGTCGGAGTGGTCGGAGGCCAGGATTTTTCCATCCTTTTCATAATAATAAAACATAATATTACTCCTAGTTTTTGATTTTAGCAGGTTCCGCCCTGCGGGTGAGGGGGGCGATGTGACTTTCTGAGCGATCAGAAAGTCACCAAAGAATCGCTGGGGGCCGCCTTCGATGAGCGCCTTCGCGGAGCGGGCGCTCATAGGCGGCTTGCCCCCAGACCCCCATTTACGGGGGACGCCCTCCAGCTTTTTTGGCAGTTTCGTCCGGCGGAGGCTAAGACAAGACTTTGCGTCCTTCTTGCCTCGGGGGCACAGGCCCCTGCCCGGTACAAAATTTGATGAAAATGTGCGTTGGAATTACACCGCCTGCCCTGGCATAACTGTGGCAGCTGGTCCGTAATCGGGAGCGCACTGTCCGCCCGCCCGACCACCGCCGCACCGAACAGGTAGGTAGGCAGTAGGCGGCGTACAATAGAATCAAACAGCCCACAAATTTTGATGGCAAAAGGCCTCTGTGGGCCGAGTGGAGAAGAAAGCAAAGTTAAAACTTAGGCCGCCGAAATTGACGAACAAACCAAAGTTGCCCGCCCCCGTAGACGGGGGTCCAGGGGGACGCCGCCTATGAGCACGGCCGTAGGCAACGTGCTCATCGAAGGCGCCCCCTTGGCGCATCTTTGGTTCCTTTCTGTGCGAGCAGAAAGGAACACCGTCTTTTCCCAGAAAGGTAATAAACTAATGTGTACGCAGCAGCTGCTCCAAATCGTTCTCCAGATACACCGACGCAGCCAGATTGGGGTCGTAATGGAGACAGGTGCCCTTGTCGGGGCACAGAGGCAGGATAATGGCCTCCGGCAGGCGGCTGAGGGTCAGATTCCGGCCGTAGAGGATGCGGTATTCCTGCTCCAGGGTGGAGATCACGTCCCGGGCCGACTCCAGGCAGCAGCGGGACAGCTCAAAGACGGCCTCCTCGCTGTATTCGCTGCGGAAGGTGGGAGAGGCGTAGGGCAGGATGTGGTTGATACCGGGCAGCAGGCCGGGCACGGGGGAGGTGGGACGGCGCACCGTGTTGCCGCCGATGAAGGGGTACAGGGTGGACTCCACGAACCACTCCCGCAGCCGGGGCAGATAGTACACACAGTCCACCGGGCGGCCCTGGGCGTCCATCAGGTCGCGGCCATGGCCGGAGAGCAGACCCACCAGCACCATGCGGATATCCACCTCCTCCTTGCGGAGGATGGGGTCCAGGGCCTTGATACGGAAGCCGGGGTGCATGATGTCGTCCACCAGAATCACCGGCCGGTTGAAGGACTTGATGGTGCGGATCTGGCAGGGGATGGGGGCGTAGTGGGGGAAGGCCTCCATGGTGCTCTGGCTCAGATCGGGGGTAAACACCTTGTCGGTGTGGATTGTTTTGGTCACCGTATTGGGCACGATCTTGCCCCGGAGCATTTTTCCATAGGGTACGCACATATTTTTCCCCAATTTCCGGGGGGTGGTGGGGACAGAGGGCACCTCGTTGTAGGTGGTGATCATCTCCAGCAGCCGCTGGTGGATGATGTCGGAGGACAGGGTGAGCACCAAAAAGCGGGGGTACAGCTTGGTCAGGGCCATCTGCAGCCGGCGGTGGCCCCGCTGGATGGCGGAGAGCACCTTGGGGTTGCGGTTGAGGGGGTCCTGAATGGTGGTCTCCAGGTTCTGGATGAGCACTGTGGGGGCGCTCATGTCCACCTCCCAGATGGGGGTGTCTCCCTCCCGGCGCAGGAAGCCCTGGCGGGCCAGGGTGTCCTCCAGTACCGGGTCAGGCATGGCGCCGCAGGGGCGGTAGACGCCGTAGATGCAGTCGTCTGTGAGGGCCTTGGCCAGTACCTCGGTAAAGAGGAGCTGGAGATAGTCCTTGAGGGGATCGGAGGTGTCGGCCATAGCGGAGGTAATGATCAGCGTGGTGCCCGCCGAGCGCAGGCGGATGCGGTTGGCAAGCTCGGTATCCCGCAGGGCTCCAAACAGCTGGGAGGCGGACAGATACCGGAAGCTGAGGAAGCCAAGCAGCTGATTCTGGGTGCTGGAGCGCAGCAGAAGCAGCCGGTCCCGGCCCCGGAGAATCCCCTCCCGCAAGGCGTCCCGGTCGGGGCGTCCGGCGGTGAGCTCCTGGACCATCAGCTCGTCGGGCTCGTCCACCCACTGGAAGGTCAGGTCGCCCGACCCCAGCACCGGCTTGTTCTGGCTGTCCCGGAGGTAGAGGCCGTTCTGGTAGATAAAGTCCTGGATCACCGGGTCGATGAGATTGGAGATATCCCGGTTCAGGTCCACGTTTTCCCGGATGCGGGTAGAGCTGATGTCCTCCAGGTGGGGGGGCAGCTGGAGCTGGATCACATCGCCCTTGAGATTGAGCTGCTCGGTGCTGGGCAGGGGGGGCTGGCCCGCCCGGCGGAAGATGATGAGATTCATGGAGTGGATGGACCAGGGACGAGGAGGCTCCTGGAAGGAGGAGGCGTTGCCCACCACGTCGCTGCCCACCACCAGATAGACCTCCTGGCCGGGGAAGAGCTTCCGCAGGCGCTTGAGATCGGCGGGGTTGGCGATGTTTACCGGGATGTCGTCGGGGAAGAGGTGGACGTGGAAGTCCCCCGCCACCGACAGGTTGACGATCTGCCGGCGGATGAGGTGGGGCTGGGCCTTCTTGGACCAGGAGAACTCGTCCACTGCCAGATAGACCTCAAAGCCCAGGTCCCGGATGGCGTGGACGATGCCCTTGTGGGACAGAGTGAAGGGGTCAAAGGTGCCGGGGAAGAAGGCCACCTTCTTGGGTACGGTGAAAGAGAAGGGGCCGTGGTCCAGCCGCCAGAGGGAAATAAAGCGGTTGATGTGGGCCAGGGCGGCGGCGCGGTAGAAGAAGGTCATGTCGTCGTCCTGTACCGGGGCCTCCTGAATGAGGAAGAGGAGCTTGCGGTAACTCAGGGAGAACAGATGGGCCTTCTCGTCCATGGAGAGGACGCTGCTCTCAAACAGCAGCTTGCCGGTGACCAGCAGGGCCTCCTGGCGCACCGGGGGCCGGTAGTGGGCCAGACCCTGGAGCAGAAGCCCCAGCAGCTCCTGGCGGCGGCCCTCATAGCGCTGGGCCGACTCCACAAAGCGGCCCCGGTAGGCGGGGTAGTGCTGGAGCAGCACCCCAATGGTGTTCAGCGCGCCGGAGACGGCGGAGTCGTTGGGGGAGCCCAGCAGATTTTTCAGCCACAGCACCTGCTCGTCCAGCTCGCTGGGGTAGAGGTACAGGGCGGCCTGGCCCAGATACTCGGGGATGTACTTGGAAATTTCGTACTGTCCCATCTCCAGGCCCTTGCCCAGTTCCACCACGACCTCGTTGCGCTGGTCCCGGCGGAGCATGGGCAGGATGTGGACCAGAGCGTCGCCGGCATTGCAGCGCACCACCACCCGCTCGGAGACCTTGACCAAGTTGGAATAGTGGGTGCAGATGTGGAGCATGTGCTCCTGGAGCCCGTGCTCCACCTGGTCCCGCAGCAGCTCCACGCCTACCACCTTCACCACCCAGGGGGTGGCGGTCTTCAGGTTGTCCAGAAAAACTTCGCTGGTGATGTCTTGCTCATAGAGAGCCCGCTTGTGGGCGGAGATGTCCTTGCCGGCCCGCTGGAGAATGCGGTACTGGAGGAAGGTGACGGCCAGACTTTTGTGGGTGACCCCGTTGGCAATGGAGACGATGCGCTCCATCTGGGGATTGCTGCGGGAGAGGTTGCGGGCGGCCTCCCGAAGGAACATGAGGGAGGCCACGGTGAGGCGGGCGTCATTCTGGCCGGCCCAGTAGGCGGCAAAGTCGATGAGCAGCCCCCGCACCTCGTCGTTATAGTACTTGGAGGGGAGATACCAGGCCGCATCCAGCAGGGTGAAGGCGGTATCGGCGTCCTTCTCCTGGGGGGCGTGGAAGTAGCGCAGGAAGGCCCCCACAAACCGGGGCACATCACCGGGCCGGGCGTAGCGCAGCAGGGACTCCAGCACCAGCTTCAGGGTGTAGCCGATGTGGTTGCGCTGCTGCTGGGTGGTCTTGTGGTCGGGGTAGATGAGCATGTCCAGGTACTGCTCCCACAGGGTGAAGGGGACCTCCTCGGCGGGGTCGTTCTCCTCGTCGGCAGGGACCTCCTTGCGGTAGACCAGGTGGAAGCGGGCGATGATCAGACCGATGAGGGAGCCGGCCTGACGGCGGATGTCGCCCTCGCGGTGGACCAGCAGCTCATAGAGGAAGGCCAGAGCCTGGGTTTTTTGCCGCACGGACAGATAGGTGAAGTACTCCTGGAACACGTTGAGGTAGGCCCGCAGCTGCTTCCAGTCCTTGGTGGAGCGGGCGGCCTCAATAATGTTGCCGAACTTGCGCTCGTTGGAGAGCATGTGCATCAGGCGCAGGCTGTGGCCCACCGACAGCAGGGTGAGACCTTCCACCGTCTCGGCGGGGCCCATAAGGGAGGGGTCCTTGTGGGGACGGGGCGGCTGGGGCTGGCCGGTGAGGTCCACATCCACCCCCAGGGAGCGCATGTAGTCCTCAAAATCGTGGAGCTTGCCGTAGACAAACTCATACCGCCGCCGCTTGGAGGGGTCCACATTCTCCAGCTTGGAGAGGATGACCTGGAAGGACTCGTCCAGGGGGTAGAGGACGGTGATCTCGTTGCCGTCGGCATCTCGGGTCTGCTTGGAGCGGAAGTCGGCGTAGATGAGACACAGGGACTCCACCGACAAAGACTCCAGTTCCAGGTCCCAGGTGGAGTGGTTGGAGGCGATGTGGCTGATGTTCTCCAAGTGGCGGGCCAGCATCCACTGGTCGGTGTAGTAGTAGTGCAGGTGGGGCACCCGCTCCCCGGGGCGGCAGCCGAACTTGCCGATGTCGTGGGCGGCGGCGGCGCCGGAGATGAGGGCCAGGTTGATGTCCACCCCGGCCTGGTCCAGGCCCCGGGCCACGGTCATGGCGATGTAGTGGACCCCGGCGATGTGGCCCAGGGTCTTGAAGGGGGTGACCTCCAGACCAAGGCGCATCAGCTCATAGAGGTACTCCTTGCGGAAGCAGGTCAAAAACCGGGCATACTCCCGGCCGCAGTCGCAGGGGGTGTACTCCTCCGGGGTGAGGAACTGAAAGTCCATCAAAGGGTCAAAGGGGAGCACCTGGCGCTCATAGTCCAGCAGCACCTGGAGTACCACCAGGTAGAACTGGGCCCCCTCCACATGCTCCTGGGCATCGGGGGCGAAGTTGCCCTGGGGGTAGAGGCAGGCGCGGATATAGCGGTAGCAGAAGGACAGCCAGCCATCCTCCGGCACGGGGGAGAGCTTGGCCAGGATGGGGGCGCACACCTGGAGCACCTGGTCGCACTCCAGACGGGTGCGGATGGGAAGCAGCTGGTCCAGCTCCTCGGTCCAGCCGGGGGTTTTCAGCAGGGCCAGGGCGGCGCGGCGGTTGGGGGCGCAGGCCAGCTCCCGCTCCACCAGGGCGTCGGCCACCTGGCTGGAGAGCTGGCGGATCAATTTTTCATGCATAGACGTCCCGCCTTTCTGGGAGTAAAGTGGTAAAGAATCGTTGTTTTTCAGTTTAGCACAAAAACTGGAAGATGAAAAGATGCCGCGGCGCGCCAAAAACAACCTTTTTGACGTGCCGCGGCAGGGCTTGTTTTATATAGGATTCCCACGCCACCGGCCCCGGGCCCAGACATGGCCCACCACCGCGCCGATCACCAGGATGTTGCCGCAGAAGTAGAGCCACACCAGCAGGATGATGAGGGAGGCCAGGGAGCCGTATACCAGGGAGTAGCGGGAAGACATGTCGATAAACCAGGAGAAGAGCACCGAGCAGGCCACCATAGCCAGGGCGGAGAGCAGGGCGGTGAGGCGGATGGTGCCCTTGATGTGCAGGGAGCGGGGGGTGCCCAGGCGGTACACCGCCAGCACCAGCAGCAGGACAAAGCAGAAGAGCAGCAGATAGCGCAGTTGGGTCCAAAAAGAGGCCAGCATAGGCAGCGGGATGAGCTCCAGCACCTTGGGGGGGAGCGTGCGCTCCAGAGCCTGGAAAAACCAGTCGCCGGTAAAGACTACGATAATGGACAGATACAGGGTGAGCAGGAACAGCAGGGAGAGCACCACACTGAGGACCAGGCGCTTGATGCTGTTGTCCCGGGGAACCTCATAGAGCTCGTCCATGGTCTGAAACAGGGTGCGCAGGGCGGCCGAAGCCGAGAGCAGAATGGTAAACAGGCTGGCCAGCAGCAGGGGGGTGGACTGATTCTGGGGGATGGAGGAGACGTAGGTGAGGTAGTCCAGGATGATGTTCAGGCTGTCCTGGGGCAGCAGGGGCTCCAGGGCGAAAAAGACGTCCTCCGGCTCCAGGGGCAGCAGGCCGATGAAGAAGTTGACGCACATGAGCAGGGGAAACAGGGTCAAAATCAGGTAATAGGACAGGGCGGCCGCCGCCCGGGCCACCCCCACCCGGTCGTAGGTGTCTTTTAAGTCCAGGGCAAAGGCCACCGGCTTTTTCTCCAGCAGTGCGCGCCACATGGGGTCGGCCTCCTCTCAAATCAATACTCCCAGCATAGCAGACGGGAGAGGGAAAAACAGGGGGAAGGGGTCGAGAAAAACGCAAAAAGCCGCCTGCATTGCAGACGGCTTTCCTCTTTGCAGAAAATTAGGCCAGCTTGTTCAGCTTGATGGTCATGCTGCTCTTCTTGTTGGCAGCGTTGTTCTTGTGCAGCAGCCCCTTAGCAGCAGCCTTGTCCACCGCCTTCACAGCCACCTTGTAAGCAACATCGGCCTCGCTGCGGTTGCCTTCCGCCACCGCGGCCTCAAACTTCTTGATGTCGGTCTTCAGCGCGGACTTCGCGGCCTTGTTCTGCATGGCCTTGGTCTGGGAAACCAGCACACGCTTCTTGGCAGACTTGATATTCGGCAAACCAAACACCTCCTCCGATTTTCAATCGTTAAAATTCGCACAATAATCCTGTGCGGATATGTATTGTAGCATACAGCGCGAAAAAATGCAACACTTTTTTTCAAAAAGAATGAGAAAATCGGATAAAATTTCCGCTGCCGCAAATGCTAGCAGGGAAATGTGGCACGACCACAAGATATGGAAGGAAAAGGAGTGGCAGCGATGGAGCAGCGGCGCACCGACCTGGCCCTGGAGGCCCGGGAGCTGTGGCAGGAGCGGGCGGGGGAGACCACCCGCCTGGAGGGGGTGGAGGCCCGGACCGAGGAGCGGGAGGGTTTCCTTGCGGAGACCGTGCGGATTTTGGATGCGCAGGGAGAGCAGGCCCTGGGCAAACCGGAGGGCACCTATGTGACGCTGACCATGGACGGCCTTCAGCGCCGGGAGGAGGACGCCTTTGGGCGGGGCGCCCGGGCGGTGGCGGGGGTGCTGCGGGAGCTGATGGGCCCGGAGAGCCAGCAGGGCGGAGCCCTGGTGGTGGGCCTTGGCAATCGCTCCATCACTCCCGACGCCATCGGCCCCAAGGTCCACGAGCACACCCTGGTCACCCGCCACCTAGTACAGCAGGCCCCGGAGCACTTCGGCACCTTCCGCCCCGTGGCCTCCCTGGCTGCCGGGGTGCTGGGCACCACGGGTATGGAGAGCGGGGAGCTGGTGCAGGCGGTGTGCCGCCGGTTAAAGCCCGCCTGGGTCATCGCGGTGGACGCCCTGGCCTCCCGGTCCCTGGACCGGCTGTGCCGCACGGTGCAGATCTCCGACACCGGTATTATCCCCGGCTCCGGGGTGGGCAACCACCGCTTTGCCCTGGACCAAAAAACCCTGGGGGTGCCGGTGCTGGCAGTGGGGGTGCCCACGGTGGTCTACGGAGCCACCCTGGCCGCCGACCTGCTGGGCCGGGACGACCTGCCCCCCCTGGGACGGGGGGGCGAGCTGCTGGTCACCCCCAAGGACATCGACAGCCAGGTGGGGGACCTCTCCAAGGTCATCGCCTACGGCATCAACCTGGCCCTCCAGCCCGGCCTGGGGGTGGAGGACCTGGATCTGCTGTTAAGCTAGGCCCCGCAGACACTGGCATAGGAGAATCAGGGCCACATTGGTGCAGTACAAGACAAAAAAGTCTCCGGTGAGGCGCAGACGCTGCTGCTGGGTCAAGAAAACTCCCCCCTTCCCGTGTCAGTGTATGCGCCGGGGCGGGGGGCTCATGCGGGCGGGGGACTGGAATATCCCCCCAGGAAATGGGACACACTAACCGGGAATCAAAGGGGCCCTGCCCCGGGAAAGGATGTGATGGAGATGGTAAAGGGGATCACCCGCCAGGTGATTTTGGTCAAGTCCCCCGACCCCAAGCTCTTTGAGGAGGCAATCTTTATCGTAAAAGAGGAGGCCTTGGCCCGGGAGGGGGTCAGCGCCGACCAGGTGATCCGCCAGGCCCGCCAGGCCGCCGACGGCTATTTGAAGAGCGGACGGGCCTGGAACCGGAAGCTGGAGCGGCTGGACCGGTTCCGGGGGCCCATCTGGGGGGCGGCTGGAGCGGCGGCTGCCTCGCTGGCCTGGTATGCCGCTGTGTTCCTGCTATAAGAAATCTTCCAAACTTCTTAAGAGAAACCTAAGAAAACCTTTCAAGGATTTGCACAAACTGTATGCTATCCTCTCATACAGTTCAAGCCGGAGCTGTCCGGCCAAAAGGAGAGGATCATCGCATGTCTGATTTGCTGCAAGTGACCGATCTGGTCAAGATTTACGGCCGCCGGGACGCGGCTACCCGGGCTCTGGACGGGGTAAGCCTGTCTCTGGCAGCGGGAGAATACGTGGGCATCATGGGAGCCTCCGGCTCCGGCAAGACCACCCTGTTAAACTGTATTTCCACCATCGACCGGCCCACCTCCGGCTCCATCCAGGTGGACGGCCAGGAGCTGACGAAACTGCGGGGCAAGGAGCTCACCCGCTTCCGCCGGGAGCGGCTGGGCTTTATCTTCCAGGACTGCAACCTGCTGGACACCCTCACCGCCTTTGAGAATATCGCCCTGGCCCTGTCCATCGTGGGCACTCCGGCGGGGGAAATTAAGAGCCGGGTGGAGGAGATGGCCGCCCTGCTGGGCATCTCGGAGTGCTTGCAGAAGTACCCCTACCAGATGTCGGGCGGCCAGCAGCAGCGGTGCGCCGCCGCCCGGGCCATGGTCACTCACCCCGCCCTGGTGCTGGCCGACGAGCCCACCGGCGCTCTGGACTCCAAGTCCGCCCGGATGCTGCTGGAGCGGCTGGAGGTGCTGAACCGGGAGCGAGGGGCCACCATCCTTATGGTCACCCACGACGCCTTTACCGCCAGCTGCTGCCGCCGGGTGGTCTTCCTCCGGGACGGCCAGATTTTTAAAGAGCTGCGCCGGGGCGAGGGGGAGGACCGCCGCGCCTTCTTCCAAACTATCATCCGGGTGGTCACCCAGCTGGGAGGAGAGATGGAAGATGTTCTTTAAGCTGGCCCTTCGCAATGTGCGCCGGTCCTTCCGGGACTACGGGGTGTATCTGCTCACCCTCACCTTCGGCGTATGTCTCTTCTATACCTTTAACTCCCTGGAGGGGCAGGGGGCCATGGTCTATCTGGCCCAAAACGGCAGCCCCATGGTGGAGGTAATCCAGGCCTGCATCAGCATCTTCTCCGTTTTTGTGGCGGTGGTGCTGGCCTGCCTCATCCTCTACGCCAACCGGTTTTTGCTGCGGCGGCGCAAGCGGGAGCTGGGTACTTACCTTTTATTAGGTCTGGGCCAGGGTCAGGTGTCCCTGGTGCTGGTGCTGGAGACCGGGCTGGTGGCCCTGGTGTCTCTGGTACTGGGCCTGGGGCTGGGTGTGCTGGCCTCTCTGGGGCTGTCCCAGCTCACCCTGTCTATGTTCCAGATCTCCATGGACGGCATGCTGGGCCTGCACTTCTCCCCGGCGGCGGCAGGTAAGACCATTTTGTACTTCGGCCTCATTTTCCTGCTGGTCATGTTCTTCAGCGGCTTGCAGGTGTCCCGGGCCAAACTGCTGGACCTGATGCAGGGAGACCGGCGCAACGAGCCCCTGCGCCAGCGCTCCCTCACCTGGGCGGTGTTCCAGTGCGTACTGGGCGTGGTGTGCCTGGGGGTGGCCTACGCCATGCTGCTCACCTTCGGCATGATGATTCTGGCCAGCCCTCAGCTTTGCGTGCCCATGCTGGCCCTGGGCACGGTGGGCACCCTGCTCATCTTCCGGTCCCTGTCTGGCTTTGTGCTGCGGCTGGCCCAGAGCCGCCCCAGCTTCTACTATAAAAACCTGAACCTCTTCACCCTGCGGGAGTGGATGAGCAAGGTCCACTCCACCTACCTGGCCCAGACCGTCATCTGCATCCTGCTGCTGCTGGCCATGGGTATCACCGCCAGCTCCATCGGCCTCAACTCCACCCTGGACGCCCTGGCCCAGGACCAGGCCCCCTTTGACATCACCATCCAGAACCAGAACGGGGATGTGCAGCAGGTGGACTTTGACGGGGAGCTGAACGCCGCCGGGTTTGATACGGCCCAGAAGCTGTCCTGGCAGCGGGATTTCCTCATCTACTACGGGGACACCGCCGTCACTGGGCTCTATTCCTTCGGCGTCATCAGCCTCACCGACTACAACGCCCTGCGGGAGCACCAGGGAATGGGAGCCTACACCGGCACCCTGCCCGCCTCCATCACCTGGGAGGAGGTAAACCACCTGGTGAACAGCGGCCTGGGCATGGATATGGTGGTGGTGGACGACGCCATGCTGGCCCAGTTGGAGGTCCGCCGCCAGATCTGGGTGGCCGACTACGCCGGAGACAAGGAGGCCACGGAGCGGGAGCTGGTCTCCGCCTTGACTGAGCTGCCCCAGACCTGCCTGACCCGCACCGACAGCCGGATCATGTTCTATCAGGAGCTGGTGGGCAATAAGATCCTGGCCCTGTTTCTGGGGCTGTATCTGGGCATCACCTTCCTGCTGGCCGCCGCCGCGGTGCTGGCTTTGCAGCAGCTGAGCCAGGGAGCGGACAACGCCGGGCGCTATGCCATCCTGCGCCGCCTGGGCGCTCAGGAGAGCATGGTGTCCCGCTGCGCCGTGGAGCAGGTGGCCCTGGCCTTCCTGCTGCCCCTGGCCCTGGCCCTCGTCCACAGCGTGGTGGGTATGAAGGCGGCCAACGACCTCATTGCCCAGGCGGGCAAGGTGGATGCCCTCCAGAGCACCCTCTCCACCGCCCTTATGCTGTTGGTGGTGTACGGAGGCTACTTCGCGGCCACCGCCCTGGCCTGCCGTCGCCTGGCGCTCCAGGGAACGGGAGCGCGGCGCTGAATCAATCAAAATTGCCCATTGGCCCCCGGGGCCAATGGGCAAATTTTTAGGAAAAATTTCATCTGTTCAGGCCGGTGGGGAATGGCTATAATAGTCCGGAATCCAAATCCCCCCTGGGGAACTTGTCCAAGGAGAGAACACGTATGACCAAGGACCTGACCACCGGAAGCCCCATGCGGCTCATCCTGGGTTTTACCCTGCCCACTCTGCTGGGAATGCTGTTTCAGCAGCTGTACAACATGATGGACACCATGATCGTGGGCAAGCTGCTGGGCTCCACCGCCCTGGCGGCGGTAGGCTCCACCGGCTCCATCAACTTCTTTGTCATTGGCTTTTGCATGGGCGTGTGCAACGGCTTTGCCATCCCGGTGGCCCAGCGCATGGGCGCGGGAGATTATAGCCAGATGCGCCGGTATGTGGCAAACGCCGCCTGGCTGGCCATCGCCTTTGCAGCGGTGCTCACCGTGGCCACCGGCCTGCTGTGCGGCACCATCCTTACCACCATGCGCACCCCCGCCGACATCTACGACGGGGCCTACTGGTACATCTTTATCATCTTTATGGGCATCCCCGCCACCTTCCTTTATAACCTGCTGGCGGCCATCATCCGCTCTCTGGGGGACAGCAAAACCCCGGTATACTTTTTGGCCATGTCGTCGGTGCTGAACATCGGCCTGGACCTGGCCTTTATTCTGGTGTTCCGGCTGGGGGTGGCGGGAGCCTCCCTGGCTACCGTCCTGTCCCAGGGAGTGTCCGGCCTGGCCTGTCTGGTGTACATGGTGAAAAAGTTCCCCATCCTCCACATGAGCCGGGAGGAGCGGCAGCTGGACGTCCGGTCCTGCCGGGCCCTGTGCTTCATGGGGGTGCCCATGGGGCTTCAGTACTCCATCACCGCCATCGGCTCCATCTTCCTCCAGTCCGCCGTCAACAGCCTGGGCAGCCTCTACGTGGCCGGGGTGGCGGCGGGAAGCAAGCTCTTCCAGCTGCTGGGCTGCCCCTACGACGCCATGGGCGCCACCATGGCCACCTACTGCGGCCAGAATGTGGGTGCGGTGAAGCTGGACCGGCTGGGCAAGGGCGTGCGGGCCTGTTCTCTGCTGGGCCTTATCTATGCCGTCATCGCCTTCGGCGGCATGCTCCTGTTTGCGCCCCAGGGGGCCATGCTCTTCCTGGACCCCACCGAGCCGGAGCTTGCCACTCTGGTGGCCCTCACTGCCCAGTACATCCGCACCCTCACCGCCTTTTTCTTCCCTCTGGCCCTGGTAAACATTGTCCGCTTCTCCATCCAGGGCATGGGCTTCAGCGGCCTGGCCATCCTGGCGGGCGTGATGGAGATGATCGCCCGCACGGCGGTGGGCGTCATCTTTGTGCCTATGTTTGGCTATACGGCGGCCTGCTTTGCCTCTCCCGCGGCCTGGCTGTGCGCCGACGCCTTCCTTATCCCCGCCTGCATGGGCAGCATCAAACGCCTGCGAAAGATATACGCAAAAGAGTCCGAAGCATGAGCTTCGGACTCTTTTTTTGTTAGAGAGGCAGTTCCATCAGAAAGGCCACTCCAACCGGGCGGTTTTCCGCCCAACACCGGCCGCCGTGGGCCTCCACTGTGTTTCGCACAATGGCCAGCCCCAGGCCGGTGCCGCCGCTGTCCCGGCTGCGGGAGGGATCGGCACGGTAGAAGGGCTCCCAAAGCCGGGGCAGTTCCTCGGACGGGATATTGGGGCCGTCGTTGTACACCGTGAGCCGGGCCCGGTTTCCCTTTTGCTCCAGAATCACCTGGATGGTCCCGCCGGGGTCGGTGTGGCGCAGGGCGTTGGAGGCCAGGTTTTCCACTGCCTCTCCCAGTCGTGCCCGGTCTCCGGTGAGGGACACTTCCTCCAGCTCCAACTGGAGTTGGAGATTTTTCTGTTCCAGAGGCAGGGACAGAGGGGCGAACACCTCCCCCACCAGGGCGGCCAGGTCCACCGGCTCCTTGTGGAGCTTCCCCTTGGCCTGTGGCCGGGCCAGCTCCAGCAGGCTGCCCACCAGGGCGGTCATGCGGTCGCTCTCCGAGAGCATCACATCCAGGTACTGCTCCCGCTTCTCCGGGGCGATGTCCTCCTGCAGGGCCTCGGTGTGGGCCCGGAGGACGGCCAGAGGGGTTTTTAGCTCATGGGCCGCTGCCCGGGCAAAGTCCCGCTCCCGCTGAAGCGCCTGGCGTTGGCGGTGGTCGGTATAGAAGGCTATGGCAATGGCTGCCAGAAGGGTATACAGGGCGGTAGATTTCAGCTCCTCGAGGATAAGAAATGTGAGTTCGTAGAAACAGCCGCAGACCAAAACCGTGCCGTCCTCCAGAGAGATGCAGGCGCTTCCATTGGATGTGACCGCTGTTTCATAAGAATCCGGGTAGCCCTGATACATGGCCTCCGCCCGCTCCCCGGCCTGCTGCCAGTAGCGCAGCGCCTGCTCCGGCGAGGGGCCCATCTCCGTCAAACCGGAAGAGAGGCCGATGCTTTGAAACTGCATGGTAGTCAGCTCTTTGTTGTGGAAAAAGCTGCTGTTGCTGTCCAGAATGCAGGTTTCCCGATCTGGATAGATGTAGGTGATGGTTTTGGGGTAGAGCACATGCCGCTCCTCATCGGCTACACCTACGATTTGACAAAAGGCATTCTCGGAAGTTTGGGACTGGTCATAGAGAAACCCGTCTGCAAAGGTGAGCAGCGGATTTTCCAGCAGTAGGTGGGCAAAGTCCAGCTGTTCCTCCGGGCTGAGCACCGGGTCCAGCCAGATGCGCCAGGTGTCCCAGGTGTCGTCCGGCTCCAGCGGGGTGGCTGTGCCGTAGGCCAACTGGGTCCGGGCCAGCTCCTGGCCGTCGGCAGCATAGAGCACAAATTGCATGGCGCCATCGTATGTGCCCACCTTGACAGATGCAAGGATGCGGCCGTCCAACCGGTAGGAAAGATCGGCGGCCTTTTGCGGCGTGGTGGCCTCTCCGGCTCCAAACCTTTGGTAATTGTATTCTGCTTTTTCCCGAGCGGACTCTATGGCGGACTGGACCTCGTGGAGCAGTTTTTCCCGGGTCAGGCCCCCTAAAATTACCATCATTCCGGCCCACAGCAGCAAAAACAGGGGCAGCGTGCCGGTGAATATCCGCTTGAGCCGCTTCATGGTTATCCCTCCTCCAATCGGTAGCCCGCCTTGAATACCGTCTTGATCTGCTTACCCGCCTTCCCCAGGGCGGCGCGCAGGCTGCGGATGCGTACATCCACCGCCCGGTCGTCCCCCTCAAAGTCCAGCCCCCACACCTTGTCCAGCAGCTGGGGGCGGGAGAGTACCTGGCCCTGGTTGCGCATGAGGCAGAGCAGCAGCTCGTACTCCCGGGGGGATAGCTTTACCTCCTGCCCCGCCGCCTGGCACCGACGGGAGCCGGTATCCAGAGAGATGGCCCCGCAGGAGAGAACCCCTGCCCTACGCTGCCCCCGGCTGCGGCGGATGAGGACCTGGAGCTTGGCCAGCAGCACCGCCAGGGAGAAGGGCTTGGTCACATAGTCGTCCGCCCCCAGAGCGTAGCCCCGGAGCATGTCCTCCTCGCTCCCTAGAGCCGTGAGGAACAGGATGGGCACGGCGCTATGGCGGCGCACCGACCGGCACACCCCAAAGCCGTCCAGCCCGGGCATGAGCACGTCCAGCACCACCGCGTCGAAGTCTGCCTCCTCCAGCAGCTCCAGGGCCTCCCGGCCGTCCCGGGCCAGGTCGCACTCCAGACCGTGGGCGGTGAGATAGTCCCGGATGATGTCCCGCATATTTCCCTCGTCCTCCACCACCAGAATCCGATCCATGGCCATCCTCCCTTTCTATGTTTAAGTTACACCCTGCCTGTGTCCAAGTTATGTCCATTCCATCATACCCCGGAACCCTTTCCTGTGCAACGAAGAAAACGCGCCGCGGAGCATCGCTCCGCGGCGCGTTCTTGCAGATATGCTTAGTTCCAGTAGTCGGTCTTTTCTTTCAGGCCGATGCTGGCAGCCTTGAAGACGGGCTTCTTGCCCTGCTTCTTCTGGGCCATGTAGTCCTGCATGGCGGCCAGAGCAGGCCGGGACAGAATCACAATGACAGGCAGGTTCAAAATAGCCATCAGACCCATGAGCACGTCGGCCAGATTCCACACCAGGCTGATGCTGCGGGTGGCGCCGATGAGGACCACCAGCATAGCCACGATCCGGAAGCCCAGCATGAAGGACTTGGGGGGAACACGCTTAAAGATGTAGTTCCAGGCGTTGTCCACATAGTACAGGTTGCCGATGAGGGTGGTGAAGGCAAAGAGCACCATGGCCACGGTGATAAAGATGGGGCCGATCTGGCCAAAGGAGGCGGACAGGGCGGCCTGAACATAGGGGGCGCCCTCCAGGGCCTTGTCAGGCTCCACGCCGGAGCACAGCAGCATGAAGGCAGTGGCGGAGCAGATGAGCAGGGTGTCGATGAACACGGAGAGCATCTGCACCAGCCCCTGCTTGACGGGGTGGCTCACGTTGGCGGAGGCAGCCGCGTTGGGGGCGGAGCCCACGCCGGCCTCATTGGAGAACAGGCCGCGCTTGATGCCCTGCATCATGCAGGAGCTGGTGAAGGCGCCGAAGATGGCCCGGAAGTCAAAGGCCTCGGAGAAGATGCGGCCCAGCACCTGGGGCAGCAGGCCGATGTTCATCACGATGACCACCAGGGAGACCAGAACGTACAGACCGCCCATAAAGGGGACCAGAGTGGAGGTGACCTTCAGAATGCGCTTGCCGCCGCCCATGATGCAGTAGCCCACCAGCAGGGCCAGAATGGCGCCGATGATGAGGGGGGTAGTCTTGGGGTCATAGAAGCTGTAGGCGGAGAAGGTGGACTGAAGGTTGTAGGAGGCAACCATGTTGAAGCCGCCGGCGTAGGTGAGGATCAGAGTGACGGCAAAGATGACGGCCAAGGGACGGGAGTGGAGGGCGGCCTCAATGTAGTAGGAGGGACCGCCGTAGCTCTCGCCGGTCTCCGGGTTGCGGCGCTTGTAGATCTGAGCCAGGGTAGACTCAATAAAGGCGGAGGAGCCGCCGATGATAGCGATGACCCACATCCAGAACACGGCGCCGAAGCCGCCCAGGCAGATCGCGCCGGAGATGCCGACGATGTTGCCGGTGCCCACGCGGGAGGCGGTGGATACCATCAGGGCCTGGAAGGAGGAGGTGGAGCCCGCCTGCTCAGGCCGCTCGCCCACCACTCGGATGGACTCGCCGAACAGCCGGAACTGGACGAACTTGGTGCGGATGGTAAAGTACAGTCCAGCGGCCAGCAGGAGGACGATCAGCAGATAGGAGTACATAAAGTTGCTGATCGAGCCAATGATTTGGTCAAGCATAGTACACACTCACTTTCTAAAATTTCTCTCTCTCTGGTCGGAGACGGCTGCCTGTCCCTCTGCGCCCCCGTCTCCCGGGCGCAAGGAAGCCCTGCGCGCCGAAGGGAACGGAACGCGGGGCCTGTATGTGGACTTATTATACAGGAAAATGGGGATAAAAGCCAGAGGAATCTGTGAAAGATGCTGCATTTTGTGAAAAGTACACAGAAAGTTCACATTTGTGCAGGCGCTTCGGTGGGAATGGCCAGAAACAAAATTCCCCTGCTCCGGGCAGAGAGCCCGGAGCAGGGGAAGAGGATACAGAAACTAGGAAAAATCAGTAGGCCACGCCCCACAGGATCATGTGCTTGGCGGGCTTGCCGCAGCACACGCAGGTGTCGGACACCTTCTCCTGGGCAAAGGGCATGCAGCGGGAAGATACGCCGGCGATCTCCTTCATCTTCAGCTCGCAGGCCTCATCGCCGCACCACATGGTACGGGCAAAGCCGCCCTCGTTCTGGATGAAGTCCTTGACCTCCTCGGCGGTGAGGCAGGTCTTGGTGTGGTCCTCCAGGTTCTTCTTGGCCCGCTGGTAGAGACCGTCGTGGACGGCGTCCAGCAGCTGGGGCACGGTGGTCTCCAGCTCGCTGAGGGGCACGAAGATCTTCTCGCCGCTGTCCCGGCGGCAGATGCAGCACTGGCCCTTCTCCATGTCCTTGGGGCCGATCTCCACGCGCAGAGGCACGCCCTTCATCTCATACTGGGCGGCCTTCCAGCCCATGGACTGGTCGGAGGCGTCCATGTCGGCACGGATGCAGGCGGCCTTCAGGCGGTTGAGCAGGTCGGTGGCGGCGTCCAGCACGCCCTCCTTGTGCTGGGCCACGGGGATGACCATGGCCTGGATGGGGGCGATGCGGGGGGGCAGCACCAGGCCGTTGTTGTCGCCGTGGGTCATGATGATGCCGCCGATCATACGGGTGGACACGCCCCAGGAGGTCTGGTGGGGGAAGTGGAGCTGGTTGTCCTTGCCGGTGAATGTGATGTCGAAGGCGCGGGCAAAGCCGTCGCCGAAGTAGTGGCTGGTGCCGGACTGGAGGGCCTTCTTGTCGTGCATCATGCACTCCACGGTGTAGGTCTCCTCCGCGCCGTTGAACTTCTCCTTGTCAGTCTTGCGGCCCTTGACCACGGGCATGGCCAGCACGTTCTCCAGGAAGTCGGCGTAGATGTTCAGCATGCGCTGAGTCTCCTCCCGGGCCTCCTCCTCGGTGGCGTGCATGGTGTGGCCCTCCTGCCACAGGAACTCACGGTGGCGCAGGAAGGGACGGCTGGTCTTCTCCCAACGCAGCACGCTGCACCACTGGTTGTACAGCTTGGGCAGGTCACGGTGGGAGTGGATGATGTTCTTGTAGTGCTCGCAGAACAGGGTCTCAGAGGTGGGACGGATGCAGTAGCGCTCCTCCAGCTTCTCGCTGCCGCCGTAGGTCACCCAGGCGCACTCGGGGGCAAAGCCCTCCACGTGGTCCTTCTCCTTCTGCAGCAGGCTCTCGGGGATGAGCATGGGCAGATACACATTCTCGTGGCCGGTCTCCTTGAACTTCTTGTCCAGCTCGGCCTGGATGTTCTCCCAGATGGCGTAGCCATAGGGGCGGTAGATGAACATACCCTTGATGGAGGAGTAGTCAATGAGCTCGGCCTTTTTGCACACGTCGGTGTACCACTGGGCAAAGTCGACCTCCATATCGGTGATCTGCTCTACCTGCTTCTTGTTGGAATTTTGAGCCATATCGGATCAGTCCTTTTCTATAAGATCGGGCTTGGAAAACTCGTACCGTTTATTGTATAAATTTCGGCTGGAAAAGTCAAGGTGGAAACCGAAAAACCCAAGAAGCGGGGACGATTACATATAGTCGCCGGCGTAGTCGATGACCATGTCATCCAGGGTCTGCCAGCCGCTGGACACCAGGGAGTAGTAGTCCCCCTCCAGTTTCAGCTGGAGCATCACCGACTGCTCCTGGCCGTAGGTGGCCTGGGGCAGTACCTCCTCCACCTGGTCCATCATCTGATTGGCGTACTGCTCATCCAGGGCCTGATATTCCTCCTCGCCCAGAGTCTCGGCCAGATCGGGCGTGGTGCCGTTGTTTTCACACACCTGGGTCCACACCTGGCTGTATGTCTCGTCGGGAATCAGGTGGAACAGTTCGATGGGGGAGAGGGTGACCTCCACAGCAAAGTCCCCGCCCTGGAGCTTGTTCCCTTCGCCTACGGTGTACTGGGCCTTGGCATAGATGTCCTTGACCAACTGGGTGGCCCGCTCATTGACCGCGTCAGTGGGCAGGACCACCTCCAGGTAGCTCAGCAGCCGCTGGGCTTCCGCCTTGGCGTTGTCCTCGTACTGTTGTTGGGCATCCTCCTCGGTCATGCCATCCACCAGATCCAGATACTCCTGGCTGTACTGGCCCTTGTAGGTGCAGTCCAGCTCCCCCTGGATGTAGGTCGTCACATCTGCTCCGGATAGCCCGCAGGCGGTGAGGGTGAGGGTCAGGGCGCAGGCCAGAATTCCGGCAAACAAGTGGCGCTTTTTCATAGACAATCTCCTCTCTTGTGTGCTGCGTGGTGAGCGGCAGCCCCTGTGGGCGGCCAGGTCCGAATCGTTCTGCTTTTAATTTAAAGGATGAAAGGGGGAAAGTCAACCTTGCTCGTGCGGGTGGGATGTGGTACACTCCTGTCATGACATCGAAACAGACAGGAGGTGCGGCCATGGACGCTGCACACAGAAGAAAAACCATCACTCATATTTTAGAGGAGGCCAAGGCACCGGTGAGTGCGGCCTCTCTGGCCCGGGAATTCTCCGTCAGCCGGCAGATCATTGTAGGGGATGTGGCCCTGCTGCGGGCAGGGGGGCTGGACATTGCCGCCACGCCCCGGGGCTATGTGCTGCCCAAGGAGAGCGTTGGGCTGGTGCGCACCGTAGCCTGCATCCATCCGGGGGATGCCATGGCCCGGGAGCTGGAGATCATGGTGGACCAGGGCTGCCAGGTGCTGGACGTCATTGTGGAGCACCCGGTGTACGGACAGCTGACCGGGCAGCTGCGTCTGGCTTCCCGGTATGATGTGCAGGAGTTTGTCCGTCTGGTTTCCCAGCGGAAGGCCAAGCCCTTGTCCGATCTCACCGGGGGCGTTCACCTCCACACGCTGCGCTGTCCCGACGAGGACAGCTACCGCCGGGTGCTCTCCGGCCTGAAAGCGGAGGGCTTTCTCTACCCGGGGGAGTAAAGAAATAGGTTGACAAACGGGAAATATCCGGTACAATGTGGTATACACGTGTCTTGACACCTGTATACCACATTTTGTTTGGGAGAGAAATTTATGGGACGCTTACAGGAATTTATGAAGCGGAAGAACATTGTCATCTCCGCCAAGCGCTATGGCATTGACGCCCTGGGGGCCATGGCCCAGGGCCTGTTCTGCTCGCTGCTCATTGGAACGATCCTCAACACCATCGGCACGCAATTCAACGTTGAGTTCCTTAATCAGGTAGTGGCTACGCTGGGCAGTGGGGACAAGCAGATCACTTACACCGTGGGCGGTCTGGCCTCGGCCATGAGTGGCCCGGCCATGGCGGTGGCCATTGGATACGCCTTGCAGGCGCCCCCTATGGTGCTGTTTTCTCTGGTGACGGTGGGATTTGCCTCCAACGCCCTGGGTGGGGCGGGGGGACCGCTGGCTGTCCTGTTTGTGGCCATCATTGCCGCCGAGTTTGGCAAGGCGGTGAGTAAGGAGACCAAGATTGATATTTTGGTTACCCCCATTGTGACCATTCTCGTTGGCGTTGGGGCGGCCTGGGTCATCGCGCCCCCCATCGGCGCGGCAGCCAATGCTTTTGGGCAGCTCATTGTGCAGACTACCAAGCTCCAGCCCTTCTGGATGGGCATGCTGGTGTCGGTGCTGGTGGGCATTGCCCTGACGCTGCCTATCTCCTCGGCGGCCATCTGTTCAGCCTTGGGATTGGTAGGCTTGGCAGGCGGCGCGGCAGTGGCTGGCTGCTGCGCCAACATGGTGGGCTTTGCGGTGCTCTCCTTTAAAGAGAATGGCTGGGGTGGTCTGGTCAGCCAGGGCATTGGCACCTCCATGCTTCAGATGCCCAACATTGTGAAGAATCCGAAGATCTGGCTGCCTGCCATCCTTACCTCCGCCATCACTGGGCCCATTGCCACCTGCCTATTTAAATTGGAGATGAATGGAGCCCCCATCAACTCGGGCATGGGCACCTGCGGCCTGTGCGGACAGCTGGGTGTCTGGACTGGCTGGGTGGCCCCCAGCGAGAAGGCCCTGGCCAGCGGTGCGGTGGCTATCACTCCCACGGCCTTTGACTGGGTGGGGCTGATTCTGATCTCCTTTGTCCTGCCTGCGGTTCTGTGCTGGTTGTTCGGCATCTTCTTCCGCAAGATCGGCTGGATCAAAGAGGGCGATCTCGCGCTTTCTTGAAAGAAAGCTTGGCAAAGAACTTTGTGGGAAACTTCGTTTCCCTTCTGCGCCCGTAAGAGAGACTTTTTGTGGGAGTGACTGCTCAGGTCGCTCCCACCTTTTATATATAGACTAAGTTCTGTCCTGCATCGGCCACATACCAGCTGCCACGGTTATGCCGGAGTAGGCGGTGCTCGTACAGCGCAGACACTTAATTGGGGTCCCCGCCAAAGCCCAGCGAAGCGGGTTTGGTGGGGAGAGGCCGACTCCCCTTATCAAGGGGAGATGTCCCGAAGGGACAGAGGGGATAGGGAGGAGCAAGGGAGCGGCATGACGGATGCCACACTTGGGCATCCGGAATAAAGCGGACTTTGCGACGACGAAGGCCCCAGTGGGCCGAGGCAAGAAGAATCAGCCTGTCCTGATTTTGCCCGCCGGATGAAATTGCCCAGGAAACAGGAGGGTGTCCCCCGTAAGCGGGGGTCCAGGGGGCGACGCCTATGAACACCAGCGCAAGCCAGGTGTTCATTGAAGGAAGCTCCCTGGTGCATTTTTGGTTCCTTTTTGGGCAAGCAAAAAGGAACAAGGTTCCCCCTATCAACATTACCAAAGCAACCACAGGAAACTCCATGAAAACGGGCAAAATTTTTTGAAAAAACACCTTGACACACACGGGGGTGTTGATGTATCATACTGGAGTCCCTGTTAAGGGGGCAACTGCGATGATGTGGGAGATTGCTCAGAAATGAGGTAACTTCCACGGAGTATGTCCGAGCTAGAATCGGGCGGCTGAAGGACCTGGGCACAGCGTATATCGCTGTAGCTGGGTGGAACCGGCCTGCTTGCACGCCGGTTTCTTTCATGCCACGGAGTGATACGCACGAGAACGTGGACAGGAACTTCACCGTACGAAGCGAGGGACAAGGAATTCACTTCGTATGTATTAAGGAGGAAACAACCCATGGCAGCTCAGAAAGAAATGATCCGCATCCGTCTGAAGGCTTACGATCACCAGCTCATCGACCAGAGCGCTGAGAAGATCGTGGAGACCGCTAAGCGCACCGGCGCTACCGTCTCCGGCCCCATTCCCCTGCCCACCAAGAAGGAAGTCGTCACCATCCTGCGCGCCGTCCACAAGTACAAGGACAGTCGTGAGCAGTTTGAGCGCCGCACTCACAAGCGCCTGATCGACGTGGTCAAGCCCTCCCCCAAGACCGTCGAGGCCCTGATGAGCCTGGAGCTTCCCGCTGGTGTTGAGATCGAGATTAAGCTGTAAGACCAGCGCCTGAGCCGTCGTGAGCAGCGCGGATGGACCGAAGCGAGGGATACAAACCAAGAAGGGCCGAAGGCCCGGATGTTTGTGTCCCGAGTCGGAGGGAAGCCGTGCGTCGCGAACAGGCGAAGCGTGAGGACAACAAGCGATCTCAAACAATTACCTTGTGTACCCGCTGTCTGCCGCATATTGAGGCGGACGGGTCAAGTTGGCCGAGCAATACCAGTCCAATGGGTAACTCGCCCAACCAATAACCTATATAGGAGGAAAATCCAACATGGAGAAAGCGATCATCGGCAAAAAGATCGGCATGACCCAGATCTTCGATGAAGCTGGCCACGTGGTCCCTGTGACCGTGATCGAGGCCGGCCCCTGCACCGTGGTGCAGAAGAAGACCGCCGAGAAGGATGGCTATGAGGCCATTCAGCTGGGTTATCAGACCGTTCCCGAGCGCAAGCTGACCAAGCCTGAGGTTGGCCATCAGAAGAAGGCCGGCCTGGAGGAGCTGAAGAAGGTTCTCAAGGAGTTCCGTCTGGACGACTGCTCCAAGTACGAGATCGGCGATGAGCTGAAGGCTGACGTGTTCGCCGCGGGCGACCGCGTGGACGTCACCGGCATCAGCAAGGGCCACGGCTACCAGGGCGTTATTAAGCGTCACGGTGCTTCCCGCCTGAAAGAGACCCACGGTACCGGCCCTGTGCATCGTCACGCCGGCGCCATGGCCGCCAACAGCGATCCTTCCCGTATCTTCAAGGGCAAGATCGGCGCCGGCCAGATGGGCAACGAGCAGGTCACTGTCATGAACCTGGACGTTATCTCTGTGGACGCCGAGCTGGGCATCATCGCCGTGCGTGGCGCCATCCCCGGCCCCAAGGGCGGTGTGGTGTTCCTGCGCAACAGCGTGAAGAAGTACTTCGAGCCCAAGGGTGCTGCCGGCATCAGCAACAACCCGCAGAAGGCTTCCGGCCGCAATCCCCAGAAGGCTTCCGCCCGCAACAAGTAAGGAAAGGAGAGTGTAAATCATGGCAAAAGCGAATGTGTTTAACATGGCCGGCCAGCAGGTCGGCGAGATCGAGCTCTCCGAGGCTGTTTTCGGCATCGAGCCCAACCAGGCTGTTGTCCACGAGGTGGTCAAGAACCACCTGGCCAACTGCCGTCAGGGCACCCAGAGCGCTCTGACCCGCGCCGAGGTTTCCGGCGGCGGCAAGAAGCCCTGGCGCCAGAAGGGCACCGGCCACGCCCGTCAGGGTTCCACCCGGGCTCCCCAGTGGACTCACGGCGGTATCGTGTTTGCTCCCAAGCCCCGCGATTACAGCTACACCCTGAATAAGAAGGTGAAGCGCCTGGCTCTGAAGTCCGCTCTGTCCGCCAAGGCCGCCTCCGGCGACATCCTGGTGGTCGACGAGCTGAAGCTGGACGCCATCAAGACCAAGGACATGCGCAACTTCCTCAACGCCGTTGAGGCCGGCAAGTCCGTGGTTATCACTCCTGAGGTCAACGAGATCGTGGTCAAGTCCGCCCGGAACATCCCCGGCGTGGTGACTACCACCGCTAAGATCCTCAGCGTGTACGACATTGTCAACGCCAAGCGCCTGGTCATCGACAAGGCCGCCCTGGCCATCATCGAGGAGGTGTTCGCGTAATGACCGCTTATGATATCATCAAGCGCCCCATCATCACCGAGCAGTCCATGGCTGATACCGAGATGAAGCGCTACACCTTCGAGGTGGCCAAGAACGCCAACAAGATCGAGATCGCCAAGGCGGTTGAGGAGATCTTCGGCGTGAAGGTTGCCAAGGTCAACACCCTGAACATGCAGGGTAAGGAGAAGCGCATGGGCGCCCGGCCCGCTGGCCGCCGTCCCAGCTGGAAGAAGGCTATGGTCACTCTGACCGCCGATTCCAAGACCATCGAGTTCTTCGAAGGTATGGTGTAAGGAGGAGATTGAACAATGGCTATCAAAACTTTTAAGCCCACAACGCCCTCCCGCCGTCACATGACTGTGTCCGCCTTCGAGGGCATCGACAAGAAGGCTAAGCCCGAGCGCAGCCTGACTGAGAACCTCAAGAAGCACGCTGGCCGCAACAGCTACGGCCGCATCACCGTTCGCCACCGCGGCGGCGGCAACAAGCAGAAGTACCGTGTCATCGACTTCAAGCGCGACAAGGAAGGCAAGGCTACTGTTATCAACCTGCAGTACGACCCCAACCGTTCCGCCAACATCGCCCTGATCCAGTACGAGGACGGCGAGAAGCGCTATATCCTGGCCCCCAACGGCCTGAAGGCCGGCCACATCATCATGACCGGTCCTGACTCCGACATTCTGCCCGGCAACTGCCTGCCCATCGCCAACATCCCCGTGGGCGAGATGATCCACAACATCGAGCTGTATCCCGGCAAGGGTGCTCAGCTGGTCCGCGCCGCCGGCGTGGCCGCTCAGCTGATGGCTAAGGAGAACGGCATGGCTCAGGTCCGTCTGCCCTCCGGCGAGGTCCGCTATGTCCGCGAGAACTGCAAGGCCACCATCGGCCAGGTCGGCAACACCGACTGGGCCAACATCCAGATCGGTAAGGCTGGCCGTAAGCGTCACATGGGTTGGCGTCCCACCGTCCGCGGCTCCGTCATGAACCCCAATGACCACCCCCACGGCGGCGGCGAGGGCAAGAGCCCCGTTGGTCGTCCCGGTCCTGTTACCCCCTGGGGCAAGCCCGCTCTGGGTTACAAGACCCGCAAGACCAAGAGCCGCACCGATAAGTTCATCGTCAAGCGCCGCAACGACAAGTAAGGAGGGAGTAAAAGATGAGCAGAAGTATCAAGAAAGGCCCCTTTTGCGCCCCCGAGCTGCTGAAGCGGGTCGACGAAATGAAT
>ENA-UPXC01001125-UPXC01001125.1-human-gut-metagenome-genome-assembly--contig:-NODE-1125-length-40831-cov-9.192472_pt1 | contig 40831 bp, 40 predicted proteins | sample MGYA00250047_ERZ773371 | MGnify/ENA primary metagenome ERZ773371 (study PRJEB29103, sample SAMN06111975) | human gut metagenome | biome: human gut; feature: ankylosing spondylitis patient; material... | reverse complement strand
GGGGCTTTGAGGCCGAGAGGTGCCCAATTACGGGCACCTCTCTTTATCTTGTTATATTTTCGAACGGGTAAATAAGGGGCGAAAACCTCCGAAACGGGACTTGGCCGGGAGGGGAACACGCATCCCCAAGGGCTCAGTTTCCCACTGTCGGAGCAGGATTCACCGGGCCCTTTCACACATCGCCACAAACGCCGCAACGTTCGTTTCAAGGGGCTGCAGCGGGTACACACTTGCCTTCGCCAACAGGATCGCACACAACGGCTCACACGGCGAAACACGGGGCGTTTCGGATGGGGGGGGTGGTATCACTACCCTCGGAGCGTTCCGCACGTTCACAAACATCCCCGGGCCGGGTGTCAGAGCGGCAAACTTTGCCGTTTTGGGGTCTTGGCCGGGGGCACTCCCGAAGAACGCAGAGAGCCTGCGGAACAGCGATGCGCTCATGCGCGTCGCTGTTCCGAGGCGTCGCGGCCCCGCTGGGCTGCGTGATCCCATTGCTGTTTCTCTCACCGCGTTGATAGGCTTCACGGTTTTGGCCGACCGTGATTACAGAGTGCGGAAAAAAGCACACTTCGTTTTTATGCACCGAGCTGCTCTGCCAGCTTTGCCTGCACCTTCCGCCGCTCTGTTGTACGCTCTAATGCATTGAACTGCTGTTCGCAGTGCTGTTCCATGACTTCCTGTAAGGGAATTATCGTGTAGAGCAGGCTGCCGTTTTTCTTAATGCCGTTCTTTGTGATGATTTTAGTATGCTCCGTGACGATGAGCCCGCGTTCCTCCAGCAGTCGGACATAGCTTGCGACGGTGTTTCGGCAGTAGTGAAGATTTTTAGCCATAGTCGCAGTACTTGGATGACACTGGCCAGTCCTTCGGTCTGCATGACGCAGCAGGAAGATGTAGACAGCGATTGATCCACCGGGCAAATCGAAATCGAGAAGCTCGTTGGGGACGGGGAAGCAGTTTTTCACATGCTCCCATCCAACGGGAGGTTTCGTTCTTCTCATGTAATGGCACCGCCCTTCGTGTGCTCCTCCACCCACTGGATGAACTTTTCTTTCGGAACGACCATACGGTTGCCGATATACAGAGTGGGAAAATCTTTTTCGTGCATGAGTTCATATGCACTGGACGGAGCGATACCGAGTGTTTTTGCAACAAGATCTGAGTTGAGGAACAGCGGCAGTTCATCGTAGCTTTTGTAGACAGATGATTTCATTTTTGATTTTCCTTTCTTTTTTGTTTTGATTTTGATTAGCCGCACACCGTACACCTTCCTGCCCCAGACTTTCTGCGGCGTTGTCCCGTGTCGGCACGCTCCCCTTTGCGGATCTTGGCGCTGCTTCCCTCACGGTGTATGCACTCCGGCTGCGGGTATTCAGTTGTCGAGGTGTCATGAAACTTTTCACTTTCGCTGTGTTCACCTTTATGTTAGAATAATTTCAAGGCGGCTTACATCAGGAAGTGATCTTTGAGGAGGTATCGGCATGGCTTCGGAATTGTACTTGATGGAGGTGGGCGATGGACGCTATTCCATCCTGCTTTGTGATGACAGGTCAATCACGCGGATGCCTGCACTGACTCCCGCGGAGACCTTGATCGCCTTTTCTGAACTGGACTATGCCGGCTACCGCAAGGCGGTGCGGTGGTTGCGGAACGAGCATCCTCTGTTTGAGGAGCGGATCGACATTCCTGTGAGCGACTTAGAGGACTTTGCCGCAGAGGCCATTTTGCTGACTCCGGATCTGTGTGAGATCGATCCTGTGAGCGGATTTGTTGTGACGGACATTCTGCACCGGACTTTGCAGGCAGAGGATGACGGCACGGCGATGTTTCTGCTGGTTGCTGGACAGGAGATCCTGCGGGTGATGGAGGAACCGTTGCGTGTACAGAATTATCTTCAGAATATCATGGAGGTCACCTTTGACGGCACGGCTGGATTGACACCGGCGGAGCAGTATGAAAACCTGCGGGCGACTTACGCCGACATCGCGCGGATCTGCGATCCGGCGAAGCTGCCGCAGTTGGAAAAACCACGGTCGTTCCAGCTTCGCAGTCTGATGGAACTGCGGATGCTGGTGCTGGCGCTCTACTTCGAACAGGACAACCAGCGGGTCTGCCGATGTGACTACTGCTGGGGCTATTTCATCCCGAAAACGAAAAAGGCCACCCGGTACTGTGACCGGGTGACCGATGGACAGAGCTGCAAACAGCGTGGCGCAAATCTGGCAAGGCTGGATAAGACTTCGGAGGATGAGGCACTTCTGGTTTGTAAAAAGCTGCGGGACAGAATGTATTCCCGCCTGCTGCGCTGGATCGACGCGGCACCTTCTGACCGTTCCAACCTGATGCACATGGACTACGAGCAGTACGACCAGTGGAGCGAGAACGCTCGGCTGGCACGGGAGGAATATGTTCAGGGGAAATTGACCGCAGAGGAATTCCTGCGAAAGATCGACACCACCCATGAGCTGACGAGCTACGAGGTGGACAAGATCGACCTGCCCGATGAGCCGAGCATGTGGCAGCGGCTTGTTGCAAAGGACTTTACTTTTGACCCGGAGCGGTATTATCCGGAATCTTACGCGCATCTGAACCTGAACGATGAAGACCCCCAGTGGAAGATCTTTTCGGCTGCTGATCTGCGCCGCCGTGACCAACAGGGACACCAGAGCCTAAAAGAGAAATACGGGAAATGAGAAACACTCGAGGCTGGTTATCTTAACCAGCCTCGAGTGCTTTTATTGTCTTCAGCAGCGCAGAATATTGCGTTGCTATTCAGTTGTCGAGGTGTCATGAAACTTTTCACTTTCGCTGTGTTCACCTTTATGGCTGAATAATTAGAATAAATGCGAGAGAACTCGAAAAGAGTTTTCCCGCATTTATTTTTTTATCTATTTGCATGGAAAAGGAGGAGGCGAGCGGCTTGGGCAAGAGACATAAGCACGGCGGACGAAACCGCGCCTATCGTGCCGCGGACCGCGACGTATGAGGAGGGGGCACATGAAGAAACCGAATATCCTTGACCGGGCGATCATGACCATGGCTCCCGTCCACGCGGCGAAGCGGGCGGCGGCGAGGGTCGCACTGAGCGTGATCAAAAGCGGGTACGGCAGCTACGGAGCCAACCTGACGAAAAAGAGCATGAGAGGCTGGATGTACCACAGCGGCAGCGCCAAGGAGGACATCGAGGACAACATCGACATTCTGCGGCAGCGGAGCCGAGACGCTTACATGGGCATCCCAACGGCAACGGCGGCGCTGAAAACCATGCGGACGAACGTGGTGGCGGGTGGATTGATGCCTGCGCCGCAGCTTGACAGCGACTATCTGGGACTGGACGAGACGGCGGTGGAGAAGCTGCAAGCGCAGTTCGTGCGGGAGTTCGCCCTGTGGGCGGACACGCCGGTATGCGACGCGGAGAGGATGGACAACTTCTATCAGCTCCAGCAGCTCGCCTTTTTGAGTTACCTGATGAACGGCGACACCATTGCCCTGCTACCTATGAAGCATCAGGCGGGAGCGCCGTATGACCTGCGTGTGCGGCTGATCGAGGCAGACCGAGTATGCAGCCCGGACGGCTTTGACAGGCTGATGCCCTGCACGGTGCAGGGCTACGAGGTACAGAGCATCGTACAGGGCGTGGAGACCGACGCGGACGGCAGCGGACGGCATGGTGACGGCATACTGGATATGCAACCGGCATCCGCTGGGCAGCAACAGCGCCGTGGACGCGGCGGGGCTGACGTGGCAAAGAGTGGAAGCCTACGGCGATACAACCGGGCGGCGGAACGTGCTGCACATCATGAGTCGCGAGCGCATCGGCCAGCGGCGGGGCGTTCCCCTGCTGGCCCCTGTGCTGGAGAGCCTGAAACAGCTTGGACGCTACACGGACGCGGAGATCACGGCGGCGGTGATCAGCGCCATGTTCACGGTGTTCGTGAAGTCACAAAACCCGTCGGACGGCAGACCGTTTGGAGAAATGATACCGGCGGAGGAGCTGATCGACAACGCCGACCAGAGCAGCATCGAGCTGGGGCCGGGGGCCATCATTGACCTGAACCCCGGCGAAGAGGTGCAGTTTGCAGACCCGAAGCACCCGAACACCGGGTACGACGACTTCACGAACGCCACCATCCGCCTGATCGGCGCGGGGCTGGAGATACCGCCGGAAGTGATGATGAAGCAGTTCACCACCAGCTATTCGGCGGCTCGCGGCGCACTCAACGAGTTCTGGCGCACCTGTAGTATGCAGCGGGATTGGTTCACGGACGATTTTTGCCAGCCGGTCTATGAGGAGTGGTTTGCAGAGGCGGTCGCCCGTGGGCGTATCCACGCGCCGGGTTTTTTCACCGACCCGGCGCGGCGCAAGGCGTACACGGCCTGTGCGTGGAACGGCCCGGCACGGACGAACCTGAACCCCGTGCAGGAGGTGGATGCCGCCATCAAGCGGGTGGATGCCGGTTTCAGCACGGCGCAGGAGGAGACGGCGCAAATGACCGGCGGGGACTACAACCGCAACATCAAACTGCGCATGACAGAGGCCAAGCGCAAGCGCGAGGTGGACGAGATCGGAAAAGCGCAGACGGCGGGAGAATAGGAGGAAAACAGAAATGCCCGAAAACAAGAAATTCTGGAAATTCTGCAATCAGGCAGGAAACAAGGTGGAGCTGCTGCTTTACGGCGACATTTCGCAGACGAGCTGGTGGGGCGACGAGGTGACCCCGAAGCAGTTTGCGGAGGAACTGGCCGGTCTGGGAGCGCTGGACGAGATCACGGTGCGCATCAACAGCGGCGACGTGTTCGCAGTGCAGGCCATCGGCAACCAGCTTGAACAGCACCCGGCGGCGGTGACGGCGAAGATCGACGGCCTGTGCGCCAGCGCGGCAACCATACTACTGCCATCCGTATTCCTCGTGGGAGAGTGGCAGCAACGAGAACGCCAACAGCATGATCAGGCGGCGGCATCCGAAAGGCACAGATTTCTCCAAGGTCAGCGCGGCGGAGATCGCGGCCACGGAGGAATGGATTAACAACTATCCTCGAAAAATCTTAGGGTACAAGAGCAGTGAGGTCATGTTCCGGGAGTGCCTGCGAGAGATCGGACTGAGCGCGTAACAGGAAGAAACAGCACAGCAGACATTCGAGGGGAGAGGGCGTGAGCAGAGCGGAACACGGAGAACTGAACAGGAAAATACACAGGCTGCCGACTATGGGATATGACGGCGGCCATGTTGGATTGTCAAAATTAGACAAAACAAGAAGTGAAAAATTGTGTGCATTTAATGCTTGACTTTTTTCAAATTCCCAGCGCCGCCGTCCCGCCCGCGCCGCTTGAAAGGTTCCGTTTCCCACCATCGGATTTACGTAAATTTTTCTCCCGCACCAGCAGAATCCACAATTTTCCTGTCCGTGCCGCCGTTTTTTTGGCAGCGCGGCTGTGCAGGTCGCTCACCCGGCGCGGCGGGCGCGGCGGGTTTGATGTGCAGTTTGTGCAAAAATATTGGGATTTCACAAATAACAGCAGATTTGTCCAGTGGATATTTTCAGTTTCGGCCTGTAAAATAGAACTGGAAGCTGACGCAAAGTAAGTTTCTGTTACGCAACACCAAAAAATATTTTGGAGGAGGACATCACCCTATGAAGAAGAGGTTTCTTGCACTGACGCTGGCCCTCGCCATGACGTCGGCCCTGCTGACCGGCTGCGGCGGCTCCAGCGCTCCCGCCGCAAGCGCCGGTTCCGCTTCCGGCTCCGGCTCCGCCGCTCCGGCCGAGCCTGCCGCCGAGCTGACCGCCACCCAGAAGATCATCGCCGAGGCCGAGGGCATGACGCTGGAGGAGCTGGCCAAGAAGGCCATCGAGGAATCCAACGGCGCCACGTTCTACGGCGTGGGCAACTCCAGCCGCGGCAAGACCGCTCTGCCTCTGTTCATCGAGTATCTGCAGTCCATCGACCCCAGCTATAACATGGAGTACGACTGGCAGCAGCCCAAGAACAACAAGATCTTCGATCAGCTCACCGCCGACGCGCTCAAGCCCACCGGCACCTATGCCATGACCCTGATCCAGGACGGCAACCAGATCGAGAGCAAGATGGTCCAGCCCGGCGTGCTGGATACCTTCATCCCCAAGGACTGGGCCGACGCCAACGGCACCACCGCCGACGCGTACACCGGCTTCCTGCCCCTGCAGACCCTGAACAAGGTCTTTATGTACAACAACACCGGCTCCAAGACCTATGACAACTGCTGGGACTTCGTGGCCGAGGGCGAGCACGGCCTGTACATGGACATCGACTCCGAGATCGTGGGCAAGAACTTCCTGTACATGCTCACGGAGGATACTTACGCCGGCTGGCTGAAGGAGGCGTTTGACGCGCTGTCCGCCGACGAGCAGGCCTACTTCCAGCCCACCATCGACGCCATGGCTTCCGAGGCCAGCGATCTGGGCCTTGGTGAGAACGGCAAGTACGCTCTGGCGTGGATCAAGCTGTGGGTCGAGAGCTACAACGCCCAGACAGATGACGGCCCCATCTGCAACACGCTGGTCGACAAGTCCGCCACGGATCAGTTCGGCCTGCTGGTGTACTCCAAGCTCCGCTCCGTTGAGGAGTCCGCCACCGTCTCCGTGAACAACGTGAACGTGGCCGCTTATCAGGACGGCTACACCGGCATCGGCGGCTTCGGCTACTGCCACTATCTGTTCGTCACCGACAACTCTCCCCTGCCCTGGACCGCCTGCGCCTTCATCGCTTACATGACCTGCACCGAGGACGGCTTCTCCGCCTGGGGCAAGGACATGGGCGGCTACTCCTCCAACCCCACCGTCGCTGAGGCCATCGAGGCGACCTACGGCCACCAGAAGGGCGGCTACGTGGATGGCGTGGACACCTTCCCCGCCAAGGACGACCACGGCTATGAGTGGTGGACCAATCAGGGCAAGCTGGTGCTCGAGGATCCCGAGTACTGCAGCTCCGTGGCTTTCACCGTGGGCAGCTGGATCGAGCTGCTGACCAAGTACAGCGCGGGCTGATCGTCCGGCGCGGTACGCTGACTCACGCGTAAAAACGCCCCTGACGGGTGCTTTCATGACCGTCAGGGGCGCTTTTTCTCCAAAAATCCAGAAAAATCCAGCGTTTTTTGGTTCGCACACCGCCGCTGGCGGTCCTGTGGGAGCGGTCCTGCCGCGGCCCGCACAAGTCTGGGAAAGGAATGGTCATCTATGAACCAGTCGTCTACTGTGAGCACCGGCAGGTCCACAATCCAGCTCAACAGGATCAAAACCTACTTCTCAAAGCCCCATAATGTCATCCTGCTCATTATGGGCATCGTGCTGACGGTGACCACCGTCGCCCCCATCGTCGCCATCGTGCAGGATACCTTCAAGATCCACGCGGGCACCATCGACGCCCACCTGACGGGTCAGGCCAGCGGCTATACCCTCGTCAACTACATCGACCTTTTCACCAGCCGCCTTGCCATGAGCAACCTGTGGATGCCGCTCATCAACACGGTGCTGCTGGCGGTGGGCACCTGCGTGGTGGCCATCGTGTTCGGCGGGCTGTTCGCCTTCCTCATTACGCGCACGAACCTGTCCTGCCGCAAATACCTCAGCTCCATCTTCATCTTCCCCTACATCATGCCCCAGTGGACGCTGGCCGTGGTGTGGCAGAACCTGTTCAACTCCAACGCCGTCACCGGCACGTCCAACGGCCTGCTGGCCGCCACGCTGGGCGTGCAGATGCCGCTGTGGTGGTGCAAGGGCCTGTTCCCCAGCCTTGTGGTGCTGGGCCTGCACTACGCTCCCTTTGCCTACATCCTTATCGGTGGAATCTTCCGCAACATGGACGCCAATCTTGAGGAGGCCGCCACGATCCTGGACACGCCCAAGTGGAAGACCATGTTCAAGATCACGCTGCCCATGGTCAAGCCCGCCATCCTCTCCACCATCCTGCTGGTGTTCGGCAGCTCCATGGGCTCCTATCCTGTGCCCCACTATCTGGGCCTGACCACCCTCGCCACCAAGTACGTCTCTTTGAACTCCAAGTACACCGGCGAGGCCAGTATCCTCGCCATCATCATGATGATCTTCGGCGTGGCCATCATGTTCCTGAATCAGATGAGCCTGCGCAGCCGGAAGAACTACACCACCGTCACCGGCAAGTCCGGCCAGACCTCCAAGATCAATCTGGGCCGGGCGGGCAAGCACATCATCGCCGCCGTGCTGATCGTCATCACCTTTTTCACCAGCATCTTCCCCATCGTCTCCTTTGCATTTGAAACGTTCCTGCCCAACCCGGGCGATTACAGCTTCCTATACACCGGAGACGCCGACAACCTGACCGTCAAATGGTGGACGACGGACGAGAACATCACGGAAAACGGAATGTACGGCCAGAAGGGCATCCTGCACAACGAGACCATCTGGCACGCCTTCCGCGGAACGATCCTGGTGTCCGTGTGCTGCTCCCTGCTGGCCGGCACCATCGGCACCATGATCGGCTACGCCGTATCCAAGACGAGGCGGAGCCGATGGGCAAACTACGTCAACGCGGTGGCCTTCCTGCCGTATCTGATGCCCTCCATCGCCGTGGGCGTGGCGTTCTTCGTTCTCTTTTCCAATCGGTACGTTAACCTCTTCAATACGTACACGCTGCTCATCATCGTCGGCACCATTAAATATATCCCCTTCGCCAGCCGGGCCAGCCTGAACTCCATGCTCCAGCTCTCCGGCGAGATCGAAGAGGCCGCCATCATTCAGGACATTCCGTGGAGCAAGCGGATGACCCGCATCATCATCCCCATTCAAAAGTCCTCCATCATCAGCGGCTATCTGCTGCCGTTCATGACCTGCCTGCGCGAGCTGAGCCTGTTCATGCTGCTGTGCGTTCAGGGCTTCATCCTCTCCACCACGCTGGACTATTTCGACGAAATGGGTCTGTACGCCTTCTCCAGCGGCATCAACCTGATCCTGATCGTCACCATTCTGATTTGCAACACCCTCGTCAACAAGGTCACCGGCGCAAGCCTTGATAAGGGAATAGGAGGTTAAATCATGCCTGAGATCGTATTGACCCACGTAACCAAACGCTGGGATAAATTCTACGCTGTGGACGACCTGAATCTGGTTATCGACGACAACGCCTTCGTCACGCTGCTGGGGCCCTCCGGCTGCGGCAAGACCACCACCCTGCGCATGATCGCGGGACTGGAGACTCCCACCAGCGGCCGCATCACCATCGGCGGCCGGGTCGTGTATGACAGCGAGGCCGGCATCAATATCCCGCCCAACAAGCGCAAGGTGGGCTTCCTGTTCCAGAACTACGCCCTCTGGCCCAACATGACCGTCTACCAGAACATCTCCTTCGGCCTTTCCAATATCAAGGAAGAGCTGCCCAAGTTCGACCCGGACGCCAGCCGCGCCGCAACGCTGCTGCGCGTCCTGCAGAAGCCGGACGACGTGGTAAAGACCATCGTGGAGTGCGTGGACAAAAAGGGCAAGCTGGACGTGAACAAGGCCCAGATCAAGCTGATCGACCGCTATGAGATTTCCATCTACGCCGCCAAGACCCTGATGAGCTACAAGCTCCACGAGTCCATGGAGCCGGGCACCGTGGCGCAGGCCCGCCGCCCGGAGCTGGAGGCCGCGCTCAAGTCCGCCCGGGACAAGGCCGCCGCCGCCGGCTGCACGCTCAACGACCGCTTTGAGTACGAAAAGGACGGCAAGCCCGTCACCGCCGTGCGCAAGCTGACGCCGGAGGAGATCGACCTGTCCGTGCGCCGCGTGGCCCGGATCGTGAAGATCGGCATGTTCATGGACCGCTATCCCTCCGAGCTGTCCGGCGGCCAGCAGCAGCGCGTGGCCATCGCCCGGACGCTGGCTCCGGAGCCGACGGTGCTGTTCATGGACGAGCCGCTGAGCAATCTGGACGCGAAGCTGCGCCTTGAGATGCGCTCCGAGCTTCAGCGCCTGCACATCGACACCGGCTCCACCTTTATCTACGTCACCCACGATCAGATGGAGGCCATGACGCTGGCCACCAAGATCTGCCTGATCGAAAACGGCGTCCTCCAGCAGTACGACGCGCCGCTGGACGTGTACGCCAAGCCCAATAACGTGTTCGTGGCGGACTTCGTGGGCAACCCCGCCATCAACTTCATCGACGCCAGCGGCGCCCAGCAGTCCGACGGAACGCTGACCCTCTCCGCGCTGGACGGGATGCAGCTCTCCTTCCGTCCCAAGGAGCCGCTGGACGTGGCCGCGTGGTACGAGCGCGCGGACGCGGAGGACAAGGCCCGCAGAGACGCGGAAAACGCCCGGGCGCTGGACAAGAAGAGCGTGGAAAAGGGCAACAAGGACGTGCTGTTCCGCTATCACGTGGCCCGCGTCAACGAGACGGAGGACTTCGGCGACGAGGCGGCCCTGACCGACGGGGACTTTGTTCTCGGCGTGCGGCCGGAGTTCCTGCGTTTGAGCGATTCCGGCGCCATCGAAGGCGAGATCTACTCCGCCATGCCCACCGGCATGGAGACCACGGTGAAGGTCCGGGTGGGCAGCTTCCTGCTCACCGGCGTGGTGTTCGGCGGCGTGCTCTACCGCATCGGCCAGAAAATCCGTCTGGACTTTCAGGGCGACGGCGTGGTATTATTCAGTCGTAGGAACGGCCGGATGATCGCGCAAGGCTCTTTGAGCGTGAAGTAGATCCGCCCCGGTCCCTCGGCCGGGCGCTGTCGGGAAAGAGGCCCCCTGCCGGGGCCTCTTTTCTCCGTTTTCCATCCTGATCCCAAAAAGGAGCGTTCTATGATCCGTCTCATTGCATCCGATATCGACGGCACGCTGCTGCCCTATGACGAGACCGTCATGCCCCAGCGGCTGTTTCCCCTGATCCGCCGCCTGCGGGAGCGGAATATCCTGTTCTGTCCCGCCTCCGGCCGGCAGTACCACTCCATGCGCACGCTGTTCGCCCCCGTGGCGGACGAGATGTGCTTTCTGTGTGAAAACGGCGCCGTGCTGTACGGCCCCGGAACGGAGGAGGGCGCGCCCCTCCTGAGCAAGACGCTCCTGCCCCGTCAGGAGGCGCTGGCCCTGTCCCGCGCCATCATGGACATTCCCGGCTGCGACGTCATCATCGAGGGGCAGAACCTCAACTATCTGTGCGGCTGCGGCCCGGAGCTGGTCCACGAGATGGCCGTGAACCACGGGAATCTCGTGACCATGGTGGACCGGCCCGAGGACGTGCCGGAGGAGATCGTGAAGATCGCGGCCTACTGTCCCAACGGGATGGACGGCCCCGCCGCGCTCCTCGCCCCCCGCTGGGGCGAGCCGTTCCACATGGCGGTGGCGGGCCTTGTGTGGCTGGACTTCTCCATCGCCACCAAGGGCACCGGCCTTGCGGAGATGTGCGGCGCACTGGGCGTTTCGCCGGAGGAGACGGCGGCCTTCGGCGACAACTGGAACGATCAGGCCATGCTGGACATGGCGGGCCGGTGCTATCTCATGGAGCAGGCGGACGGTGCGCTGCGCCGGACGCTGGCGGACTCCCGCGCCGCCGCGGTCCGGGAAGCGCCCCGATCCTGCCGGGACGTGTGCGACGAATTGGAGGCGATCCTCTCATGCGCGCAGTGATCTTTGATCTGGACGGCGTGCTGGTCCGCACGGATCAGGCCCACGACAAGGCGTGGCGTGCGCTGGCGGGCCGTCTCGGCATCCCCTTTGACGGGCGCGCCGCGGCGCGGCTGCGTGGCGTCTCCCGGATGGAGGCGCTGGACATCGTGCTGGAGGGCTGCGGCCGCAGCTTCACCCCGGCGGAGAAGGAAGCCCTCGCCGCGGAGAAGAACGAGCGCTACCGCGCCCTCATCGCCGAAATGACCCCGGCGGACGTCGCCCCGGATACAACAGTCACGCTCAAGGCCCTGCGGGAGCGTGGGCTTTTGCTGGCGGTGGCCAGCTCCAGCAAAAATGCCCGCTTCATTCTGGAGCGCACCGGCCTGACGCCGTATTTCCACGCCGTGGTGGACGGGACGCAGATCGCCCGGTCCAAGCCGGACCCGGAGGTGTTTTTAAAGGCCGCGCAGGCGCTGGGCGTCTCCCAGACGGAAGCGCTGGTGGTGGAGGACGCCGCCGCAGGCGTCCGCGCCGCCCGCTGCGGCGGCTTTTCCAGCGCCGCCCTCGGCCCCGCCGCTGCGGCGGAGGGCCTTGCGGACCACGAGATCCGGTCCCTGCCGGAGCTTTTGGAGCTGGTCTGACCGCTCTATCCAACCCGAAAGGAGGACGCACCATGGGCAAACGATGCCTGATCCTCGCGCTGACCGCGCTGCTGCTCACCGGCTGTGCCGGCTCCCCGGGCCAGTCTGCGGCGGCGCTGGCCCCGGCGGAGAGCGACCGGGTCGTGATCTACACCTCTCATAAGGAGGAGGTTTACGGCCCCATCGTCAAGGAGTTTGAAGCCCGCACCGGCATCTGGGCCGAGGTGGTCACCGGCGGCACCAACGAGCTGCTTGCCCGCATCGCGGGCGAGGCGAACGCGCCGGTGTGCGACGTGATCTTCGGCGGCGGCGTGGAGAGCCTGACGGCCTATGAGCGCTACTTTCAGCCCTACGCCTGCGCCGAGGCGGACCTGATCCGCCCGGGCCTGCGCCCGTCGGACGACCTGTGGACGCCCTTTTCCTCCCTCCCCGTGGTGCTGATCTACAACACCAAGCTGGTCTCCCCCGGCGAGCTGACCGGGTGGGAGAGCCTGCTAAGCGGCCGGTGGTCCGGCTCCATCGCGCTGGCGGACCCCACTGTGTCCGGCTCCAGCTACACGGCGGCGGCCACCATGCTCTGCGCCCTCCCCGGCGACGACTGGGACCAGCTGGACCGCCTTGCCGTCCAGCTGGAGGGCCGGGTCCTGCCGGACTCCGGCGACGTGGTGGCCGCGGTGGCCGGCGGAAGCTGCCGCGTGGGCGTGACGCTGGAGGAGACCGCCCTGAAGCGTCAGGCTCAGGGAGCGGATATCGCCATCGTCTACCCCGAGGAGGGGACCAGCGCCGTGCCGGACGGCAGCGCCCTGATCGCGGGCGCACCCCATCCGGACAACGCCCGGGCCTTCCTGGACTTTGCCCAGAGCCGGGACGTGCAGGAGCTGGTGGTCAGCCAGTTCTCCCGCCGCAGCGTCCGCACGGACGTGTCCGACGGCGACGCACTGCCCCCTGCGGACGAGCTGGCGCTCATCGACTATCCCGTCCGCTGGGCGGCGGAGCTGAAGGACACCTTCTCCGCCCGCTGGCCGGAGCTTCTGCGGGAGGAGGCGCCGTCATGAAAAACGCCTCCTTCCGCCAGAAGCTGCTCACCAGCTTTCTGGCCATCGGCATCCTGCCCCTGCTGATCTGCACGCTGCTGATGCTCAACATCTTCCGCCTTTCGCTGACCCGCAGCGCGGCGGACGCCGCCGAGACGCAGCTTGACGCCATGTCCGGCGAGCTGAGCGGGCTGTTGTCCGACTGCGAGACCGTCATGGAAAAGCTCTGCGCCGAGCCGGCGGTGGCGGCGGCGCTGGACCGCTCCGAGCTGGACGAGCAGCGCGTCTACTCCGTTTTGTACCGCGCGGCCGCGCCGGTCCTCGGCGGGGCCAGTCTCTCCGTTTACGGCGCGGACGGCCGCCAGCTCTACTCCACCTCCAGCCAGCCCGCCTCCGGCTCCCTCTCCCCCCGCTGGGGGCTGCTGGCCGCGGCGGCGGACGGCGGCGTGGTCTACCGCGGCGCATCGTCCAAAAGCTCCGCCTGCATTCAGGCGGCCTGCGCCGTCCGGCGGGGCAGCGTTCCGCTGGGATACGTGGTGGCGGACGTCACCGCCGCCCAGCTCACCGCGCTTTTCGACGGGCAGTACACCGCCACCAGCCGCCTTCTGCTGCTGGACCCCTTCTGGGATCAGGTGTACGCCTCGTCCGACCTCCCCGCCAAGACGCTGGCCGCCCGCCTGCGCAGCCAGCTTCTGGCCGGACAGGCCCTCTCCGACAGCCACGGCGCTTATGATTACTTCGTCCGGCAGGAGCCGCGCTCCGGCTTCTGTCTGGTGCTCCAGCAGCCCAAGCCCATGACCGAGGGCACCGCCGAACTGATGTATCTGGTGGCGGGGCTTTCCCTGCTGCTGTGCCTGGGGCTGTGCGTGCTGGCGTCCATGCGCTTCAGCCGCCAGCTCTTTGAGCCAATCCGCGCCCTCAACAGCGCCATGCGCGAGGTGGAGGAGGGCAACCTGAACGTCCAGCTGGACAACCGCCGCATCGACGAGATGGGCCAGCTCTCCGGTCGGTTCAACCGGATGGCCCAGCGCCTGCGGCAGAATCTGAAGGACTCCCTGCGCCAGCAGCGGGAGCTGAACGAGGCTCAGATCCGCATGATGCAGGCCCAGCTCAACCCCCACTTCCTGTACAACACGCTGGACACCATCAAGTGGATGGGCAAGATCCATCAGGCCCCGGAGATCGCCACCATCTCCGCCGACCTTGCCGACATCCTGCGCAGCAGCATCTCCGCCGATGAGCTGGTCCCTCTGCGGCAGGAGCTGCGCCTTGTGGAGCGGTACGTGGAGATCCAGAACATCCGCTTTTCCGGCGCGTTCGCCCTGACGGTGGAGGTGGACGAGCCGCTGCGGGACGTGCCGGTGCCGAAGCTGATGCTCCAGCCGCTGGTGGAAAACGCCATTCTGCACGGCTTCCGGGACCGCTCCGGCGGCGAGATCCGCATCAGCGCCTACCGCGCGGAGGAGGACCTGATCCTCACCGTCCGGGACAACGGCTGCGGCGTGCCGGAGGAGGTCTTGGCCCAGTACCGGGACGGCGCGCCCCGGCCCGGCGGGCACTTCGGCCTGCACAATGTGGACGCCATCCTGCGCATCCGGTACGGACCGGACCGAGGCGTCCGCTTCGTCCCCGTGCAGGGCGAGGGCGCGTGCATCCGCATCACACTTCCGGTTTTCAGGAAAGGAGAGGAACCGCCATGCTGAAGGTCGTCGTCGTGGAGGACGAGGAGCTGGTCCGCAAGGGCATCGTGCTGACGGTGGACTGGGCCGGGGCGGGCTGCGCCGTGGTGGGCGAGGCCGCCAACGGCGAGGAGGGGCTGGAGGTCATCCGCCGCTACCGCCCGGACCTGATCGTCACCGACATCCGCATGCCCAAGCTGGACGGCATCGAGATGCTCCGCCGCCTGCGGGAGGAGGGGAACCGGGCCCACGTGGTCTTTCTCACCGCGTACAGCGACTTTTCCTACGCCCAGTCGGCGCTGAAGCTGGGCGCTGCGGACTACCTGCTCAAGCCCTTTCACGACGGGGAGCTGGAGGAGACCATCGCCCGCATCCGCAGCCGCGCCCAGGCCGCAGCCCCGGCGGCTTCCGCCGCCCCGGTCCTGCCGGAGGGGCAGGGGCCGGAAAAGAGCAAATACGTCCGGGAGGCGCTGGCCTATCTTTCCGAGCATTACAACGACCCGGATATCAGCGTCTCGTCCGTGGCCCGCAGTCTGGGCGTCAGCGACGGGCATCTGAGCCATGTTTTCAAGAAGGAGACGTCCTACACGCTCTCGGCCTATCTCACCAACTACCGGATGCACAAGGCCACGGAGCTTCTGCGGGACTGCCGCGTAAAGGTCTACGAGGTGGCGGAGTCCGTGGGCTACCGGGACATCGCCTATTTCAGCAGCGCGTTCAAAAAAAGCGTGGGGATGTCCCCATCGGAGTATCAGAAGCGCTGCCAGTGACCGGCGGAGCGCCGCCGGGCCGACGCAAAGACGCAAAGGAGTGTTTTTCGTGGAAATCACCATTCGGAAGGCCGATGCCGCAGATCTGGACGCCGTGGTCCGGGTCTATGAGCACGTCCACGACGCAGAGGAGGCCGGCCCCGCGCAGGTGGGCTGGGTGCGGGGCGTGTACCCCGTGCGCTCCACCGCTGAGGCGGCGCTGGAGCGGGGCGACCTGTTCGTGGAGAAGGCGGACGGCGCCGTGGTGGGTACCGGCATCTTCAACCGGCTTCAGGCGGACGTTTACGCGGGCGCTCCGTGGCAGTACGACGCGCCGGATGACCAGATCATGGTCCTGCACACGCTGGCCGTCGATCCGCAGGCCGGAAAACGGGGCCTTGGCCGCGCCTTCGCCGCATTTTACGAGCAGTACGCCCGGGAGCATGGCTGCCGGTATCTGCGCATCGACACCAACGAGAGAACTGAAGCATTACACGCTTCAAATGATCATCGCTGTTGGATTTAAGGTCAATAATCCCCGTGCGGTGTAGTTTCGCAAATGGGCGGGGCAGATCGTGAAAGACCATACCATCCAAGGCTGGACCATGGATAAGGAACGTCTGAAAAAAGGACATATGTTCACAGATGAATACTTTGAGCGTCAGCTCCAGTACATCCGTGAAATCCGGCTGTCTGAGCGGAAATTCGATCAAAAGGTCACGGACCTCTACGCTACAGCTTTCGACTACGACAAGGATGCAAGGACCACTCGTCTGTTTTTCCAGACCGTGCAGAACAAGCTGCATTATGCCGTTCATCGCCACACAGCGGCAGAGTTGATCGTGGAGCGGGCTGATGCGGCGAAAGAACACATGGGGCTGGCAACCTGGGAAAATGCACCAGACGGAAAAATCGTAAAGGCTGATGTGACCGTAGCCAAGAACTATTTGAGCGAAAAGGAAATGTCATATCTGGAACGGATCGTGTCTCTCTATTTGGACTATGCCGAGCTTCAGGCTGAACGCAAAATTCCTATGAGTATGGAGGATTGGGCGAAGCGTCTGGACGGGTTCTTGGAGTTTAACGGAAACGAACTGCTGACGGGACCCGGTAAAATCAGCGCGGAGCAGGCAAAGCTTCATGCCGAAACAGAGTTTGAGAAATATCGAATTATTCAGGATCGACTCTACGAGAGCGACTTCGATCGATTCCTCATGTTGGAGCAGTCGACGGAGAATTCTGTGATGGAGAACTAACTCTTATTGATTACAGCGGCCCAAAATATGAATGGGCTATTACGCCTGTTTTGGCAAAGAGGCTGGTATCAAATTGTGATACCAACCTCCTGATGACTATATCGACTTTCGAAGAAACTGCGGTGTTATCTGTGGCGCTGAGTCGATGCGATTTGCGCAGGCACTGTCTACACAAATCGCTGGTTGACCACAGTTTCACCACAGACAAGCGTGGAAACAACGGGGACTGCACTTCGCGAAAGTTCTGGAAACGATGTTGTTCGGAATAGAAACGACTAAAAACAAACGGAAATTATTATAAAAAACACCAAAAATCTCTTGGTAAGGATGGGGTCACCAGTTCGAATCTGGTCAGCAGCTCCAAAATGTGTTGATGAAAGATGCAACGCTGAAAACACCGCACGAAAGTGCGGCGTTTTCACATATAACGCACCACTTTTAGAATGAAAAAGTTGCAAAAACTCGATTTTTCAAGATTTCAGTTTTGCCCCGCGAGAGGCGACATTTTTAAGATGCGCCCTGCCGAATGTATGGTTTGGTGTGGTTCGAACACCGAGGCTTAAAAACAAAGAAAACCAGCAGCCGCTGTATCACCCGCCCCTCTTCTGGCGTGTGAGGCCGCGGCTTTTCCTATCAGATGGGAGTTGGACACATAATCTGAAGTGGACTCCATAACCTAATTGAAAAGAAAACGTTATACTCGATATGGACTTTTCCTGCTGAGTCGGTTACCATATTAAGTGTTCCGTGCGGCAGGTTCAGCTTTGTCCTGCAAGAATCGATGAAAGGAAAGGCAAAATCAATTATGAAACTGAAAAGAAATTCCCTGACCACGCTTCTGGTGGTCAGCTTCCTCCTCATGGCACTCTCAGGCTGCGAGCAGCAAGCCGAGCCGGATTCAACGCAGCCGCCACTGGAAACCGTAACGTACTCCAATCTGACGGACGCGGACTCGCGCAAGCTGCTCACAGAAGCGCTTGCAGATGCCAATGTGGATGAGACCCGAACGAAGCTGCTGCTGGACCGCGTGGATCAGTTCAATGCCAGCGTCAAGAGCGAATGGCTGACAGGCGGGTTTGAGAGCGCCGCTACCACCGAGACCAGATATGACCCCTATGAGATGCAAGATCTGTGGATGGAGAAGAACGGCAGCTTCCCCGGCTATAACTGCCGGATCACGGCCTTCAGTCTGTTCGGTGAGTTCGTCACCGCCGGAGTAGATCAGCCGGAAACACAGGGCGAGGACTCCCTCTTTATGGATCTTGAAACGCTGGCCGCAGATCCCGCCGTTCTCTGCGGAGACAGCACGTCCAAGTTCTGCGCATTGTTTGCACCGGTAACTGCCGCAGATACCACGGAGGTGGCGGATCAGGTCAAAGCGCTTCAGGCGGGCTGGTCGGAGCGCGGGATTTCCTTTGAAGACAGCTCTGCCCGTCTGATCTCCGTTGTCCTCCATGACCGATTTTCGGATACGGACAATACGCTGTTTATCGGGCACGTGGGCGTATTATTGCCGGCAGAGGACGGAAGTCTGTACTTCATTGAAAAGGTCGCCTTTCAGGAGCCGTACCGCTTGGTAAAGATTCAGAACAGAACCGAACTGAGCGATTATCTGATGGAAAAATACGATACTGCATGGGGACAGGATACGACACGTTCCTTCATCATGGAAAATGATGAACTTATGGATGGATACCGCCCAAACCCGTTGGACAGCGCGTCATAAGCAGCACATAGGGCAGGAAGCCTGCTTCTTCGGAAACAGACTTCCTGCTTCCTTTTATACCCCCACGTAGCCCCCTGTCGCGCCCTGTGTGGCCGATAAAGCAGACACTGCGGATACGGACACCCCCTGAGCAGAAAGCGCCGTGTAAGTCCGCAAACGCCGAAGTAAAAAAACGAATCATACATGGAGAAAGCCGCCCTGGGCATCTGAGATCATCAGATGCCCAGGGCGGCTTTTTGCGTTTCATCAGAAAGGAGGCACACATTATGGCAAGCGAGATCAGAAATCGCTTCACAGACACAGAAATGCAGATCGCCAGAGAAACGGACCTGCCGGAGCTGCTCTCCCACCTCGGCTATCAGGTCAAGCGCGTGGGACGCTCCCATACTACCGCGGAGATGGACAGTCTGCGGATCAAGGACCGGCGTACCTGGTTCCGCTACTCTCAAGGCATCGGCGGCGATGCGATCACATTCCTGCAGCAGTTCTGCGATAAACCTTTTCCGGAGGCAGTAGAGTACCTGCTGACCTTTCAAGGCAAGGTCAGAGACGCTCCTGTCAAAACAAAAACAGTCACCAAGCATGACGAGCCGCCAAAAGAGTTTGCATTGCCACCGCGCAATGCAGATGACCGCCGCGTATTCGCTTACCTTCGCAAGCGCGGCATCGCCGCGCAGGTGATCCGTCAGTTTATGAACAGCGGATCGCTGTATGAGGATGCAGTCCATCACAACTGCGTTTTTGTTGGCAGGGATCACACCGGACAAGCCAGATATGCAGGACTGCGCGGCACCTATGACCGTGACGGGAAAGGGTTTCGTGGAGATGTATCCGGCAGTGACAAAAACATCGGCTTCGCTATCCCTTGCGATCCTGTTTCCGACCAAGTCCGAGTCTTTGAAGCGCCTATCGACCTTATGAGTTATTGTACCCTCCACCGAAGCTGCTGCAATGCAGTAGCCTTGTGCGGTCTGTATGATGGCGCCTTGCGAACCTATCTTCGGAACAATCCCCAGATCAAGCGGATCGTTCTTTGTTTGGATATGGATACACCGGGACAAGAAACGGCGGAACAGCTCCGAAAAAATACGCGGAAATGGGATATGAGATATCACAGGAGAAGCCCCGCATCGGGAAGGACTGGAACGAATACCTGCAAAAAGGAAAACACTGGAAGAGGGCGATGGACTAAGTAATATCAACTGCGATCCCAGCATCTCTATACCCAAAAATTTTAAGGAGGAATTCAGCACTTGAACAAAAATCATACACTTTCGCGCCGAGCTATTGCCATGCTGTTGGCACTGGTAATGTGCGTTGGCATGCTTCCTACCGCCTTTGCGGCGCAGCAGAACAGCTACCATGACCCTGCTGAGCACTGGCTCACCGCCAATAACCGCACAAATGAGTTGGATATCAACGCAGTGGTCACGCATGAAACCTTCAATTGTGGAGTTTGCGGGAAACAGACATCCTTCACCGCCTGGAGAACGCCCGAATATACCAGAGATGGAAAAACGGCACTGACCCGCAATGTCATGTATTCGGACGGCACTCTGCTCGGCGGTGAGGGGAAAGGTATTATTCTGGATGGCACCCCGGTAAGGATGCCTACTACATCGGCTACCACTGGACCAAGGCAATGTGTGATACCTGCGGCACCATGAACAGCAATGGCGGCATCAACGGCTATGGCTTCAGCCGCAATGTGTACAACCTGTACGATTGTGCTGCCGAGTTCATGGAAGATCTGGATAAGCGCGTAACATATGAGTACGCAGATGACACCTACCACACCGTCACTACCAAAGGCGGCTCCTACTGCTGTTTCTGCTATGGTACGATCTATGAGTCCAGTTCTAAGCTGGAGCGCCACAGCATGGTAACAGAAGTGCTGCCCCAGCCGGCGAATGGCCGCTTTGCAGTGGTGGAGAAGTGTAGCCTGTGCGACTATTGCTGCACAAGGGGCTGGATGACGGTGCTGAACGCCTGCTGGCCCAGCTCCGGGATACAGCGCAGCAAGGACGCCGGGATGAGTACGGTGGCGACGATATCGAGGATACCGCGGTCAGCGGCTCCAAGCGAGCCGCCGCGGAACTGTTGAAGCAGCGCAAGGAGAAAGTCACAGAGCAGCCGAGCAATCCTGCCCGGAATGGCGCGTCAGCACCAGATGCACACAGGAATGAAAGTCCCATCATCCGAACCAAAGATACAGAGTTTGCAGAAACCCAAACGCCTGCTGCGACGCCCTAGGCACAAGCGCGTTGCGCTGCGATGCAGAAAGCGGCAGCTGTCAAGACGAAGGACACTTATATCGAAACACAGGTGAAAACCAGTGTCACAGAAGCACCGGAGCCGCAGCGGCAAGGACAGCGGGCATTCGTCCGGGAACAGGGACGCAAGGCGATGCGGCAGACGAGGCTTCGGCAGACGGAGCAGAACAGACGGCTTCGGAATACATCACTAGGTCTCGGCACTTCGGAAACGATCGGTACAGCGCAAAATGCGGAGGATCTTTCACACAAAAGTATTAAAGAGAGGACCAGTATTCCGTTTCCGAAAGCTTCTCAAAAAGCGCTTTTGAAGAAAGACGGGCAGGCTGAACATTCCGTGCAGAAGACCGCGCAGGCGGCAGGCAGGGCGCTTAGCGCGATCCTCGCCGCTGCCCGTAGTCTGCTTGCCGCCATGATGGCAGGCGGCAGTACGGTGGTGTCTATGGTGCTGGTGATCTGCCTCATAGGGCTTTTGATCGCCTCACCCTTCGGCATTTTCTTCTCTGGTGAGGACAGCGGCACAGGCTATACCATGCCGGAAGCTGTCCGTACATTGAATGGAGAGTTTACTGACCGGATCGAGAAGATCAAGGCGGAGAACCCGCATGATGAATTGGATATGGACAATGCCGGCAATGCGGCGATAATCGCTAACTGGCGGGATGTGCTGGCCATCTATGCGGTGAGGACGACTACGGATGATACCTCGCCGGATGAAGTCGCCACGCTGACGGCAGAAAAACTGGACATCCTGCGTTAGATCTTCTGGGATATGAACGCCATCTCTTATTGGGTGGAAACCGTTTCCGGTGATGAAGATGAAAGCGATACCGTCATCCTGCACATCACTGTCACAGTCAAGGATCATCTGCAAATGGCGGACGAGTATCGGTTCAACACCGAGCGGCGCAAGCTGTTGGGAGAACTGATGCAGCCGGAGTATCAGGAGCTGTTCATGGCGCTTACCGGCAGTTATCAGGATATCGACCTGTCTCCGGAGGAGATCCAGGAGATCATCAATAAGCTCCCCACCGATCTCAGCGAGGAGCGCAAGCAGGTGGTATTGACTGCGTATCAGCTCTTGGGAAAGGTAAACTACTTCTGGGGAGGAAAGAGCCTTGTGCTTGGATGGGACTCTCGCTGGGGAACGCCTATGGAGGTGACAGCGGCAGGCAGCTCCAGCAGCGGGACCGTGCGTCCGTTCGGCTTAGATTGTTCGGGGTTTGTCGATTGGGTATTCTACAACCAGAGCGGAGGGCAGTACATCATTGGCCATGGAGGAGGGGCGTCTGCCCAGCACAGCTACTACACACCCATCAGTTGGAACGATGCCAAGCCGGGCGACCTCGTCTTTTATCCTGGCGACAGTCATGTGGGGATCGTCTGCGGCTTCGACAGCAGCGGAAATATCCTCATCATCCACTGCGCCAGCAGCTCCGATAATGTGGTGGTGACTGGAAAGATCGGCTTTACTATGATCGGCAGACCGAAATATTTTACGGAATGAGAACTATGCTCGCAGCAAAGCAGATATGGTAAAGGTGCGTCAGTTCTGCATGGCAGACATCTACAAGGTCACAGAGATATCATTCGCATGGTAATCCGAATCGTATCCAAACGGTAGCCTAAATGCCGCACAAGCAGCTATACAATGTAGGCCTTGCCATTTTGAGGCGCCTGTTTGGATAAAACTGTCACACCTTCAAAACAAAGTGGCTTTTATGAAAGTCAAGCAGGCCATCATCCCGCATTTTGCCAAGTTCCATAGACAGTCCGCTGCGCTCCACGCCGAGATAATCCGCAAGCTGCTGACGAGAGAACGGAATGTCGAACTCATAGCTGTCCCGGCGCTGCGACTCTGCGGAAAAATAGGACAGCAGCTTTGCGCGCGTCGTGCGCTGGCCCATGTGGGTGAGCTTTTCGTTGAGCCGCAGGTTCTTCTCCGCCAGCTCGCTCAGCAGGTTGCGGATGATTCGGTTATGATGGGAGCAGGCGGAGGGGCACATGCTCAAAACGCGCTTTATATGCAAAAACATCACCGTCACCGCGCTCTCCGCTTCTACGCTCACATTGAGAACCGCTCCCGGCGCGCAGGCGAACACCTCCGCGAAGGTTTGCCCCGGTCCGGACTTGGAGAGAATGTTGCGGTTTCCCCAGATATCCTCCTGCACGATGAGGGCGCTGCCCGCCAGCACAAGACCCACCTCCTCCACCGCCTCCCCGGCGCGGAGCAGGCGGGAGCCTTTGGGGAAGGTGTCGATTCTTGCCCCAAGGCAGGAGAGCATGGCGGCAAGTTCCTCGTCGGAAATGCCGGAGAAAAGCGCCGCCGTATGGAGCACCGGGAAAAATTCTTTCATAAATAATCCTCTTTCGTTGAAAATTCAACCGACTTGCTGATTTGATTTTAGTATAATCAAGCCACAAAAGCAAGGAGGCATTGCAATGAAACGACGGATCATCGAGATCGACGAAAATAAATGCAACGGCTGCGGCGCCTGCGCTGCCGCCTGTCATGAGGGCGCCATTGCCATGGTGGACGGCAAGGCGCGGCTCATGCGGGACGATTACTGCGACGGGCTGGGGGACTGCCTGCCTACCTGCCCAACCGGGGCCATCACCTTTGTAGAGCGGGAGGCGGCGGCCTATGACGAGCAGGCCGTCATGGAAAATAAGCAGCGGAAAATGCGGAAAGAGGGCATAACCCTGCCCTGCGGCTGCCCCGGCAGCCAGTCCCGGAATATTCAGCGTCAGGACGCGCCCACCGTGGAAACGCCGCAAGCCCAGCAGACGAGCCGCCTTTCCCAGTGGCCGGTGCAGATCAAGCTGGTGCCGGTGAATGCCCCGTATTTTGACGGCGCGCGGCTGCTCATTGCCGCCGACTGCACCGCTTACGCCTACGCCGCCTTCCATGAGCGGTTTATCAAGGGGCACATCACCCTTGTGGGCTGCCCCAAGCTGGATAGCGTGGACTATTCCGAAAAGCTGACGGAGATCATCCGGGAGAACAACATCAAAAGCGTCACCGTTGTGCGGATGGAGGTGCCCTGCTGCGGCGGGTTGGAACTGGCGGCGAAAAAGGCGCTCCAGCAGAGCGGGAAATTTATTCCGTGGCAGGTGGTCACCGTGACAGTGGACGGCCGGTTGGTGGAAGAATAACAAAATCATTAGAAAAAGAAAGAAAAAAGCACAATGAAGTATGTATGCAGTCTTTGTGGTTGGGAATACGACGAAAGCGCGGGCTACCCGGAGGGTGGCATCGCCCCCGGTACGCCGTGGAGCGAGGTGCCGGAGGATTTTGAGTGCCCCCTGTGCAATGTGGGCAAGGAGTCCTTCGAGGAGGCGTGAGCTTCTGATAAAAAGGACATGATTTGAACCGAAATAGGAGGAAAACGATAATGGATCACAAAATGTTTTGCTTTCAGTGTGAGCAGACGGCTGGCTGCGCCGGTTGTACCGGAAAAGCCGGTGTCTGCGGCAAGACCGCCGATGTAGCGAAACTTCAGGACGAGCTGACGGGCGCGCTCATTGGGCTGGCAAGAGCCACAGATGGCGATGCACCGGTCAACGCTGATACATGGCGGCTGATGATCGAGGGCCTGTTCACCACCGTAACCAATGTGAGCTTCAACGAAAAGACCATTCGGGAGCTGATTGATCGGGTACACGAGGAAAAGGCCCGCCTTGTTCCCGGCTGCTCTGGCTGCGGCTCCCGCTGCGGGTCAAACGATGATTATGATATGAATTTGCTCTGGAACGCGGAGGAGGATATTCGCAGCCTCAAATCCCTGATCCTCTTCGGCGTGCGCGGCATGGCGGCCTACGCCCATCACGCGATGATGCTGGGTTATGCCGACGAGAAAGTGAACCGCTTTTTCGCCAAGGCTCTTTTTGCTGTGGGCGAGGACTGGGGTATGGACGAGCTGCTGCCCATCGTAATGGAGGTGGGCGAGAAAAACCTCAAGTGTATGGCGTTGCTGGATAAGGCCAACACCGAAAGCTACGGTACGCCCGCGCCTGCCACCGTCCCGCTGACGGTGGAGAAGGGACCGTTCATCGTCATCACAGGCCACGACCTCCACGACTTGAAGTTACTGCTGGAGCAGACCGAGGGTAAAGGCGTCAACATCTACACCCACGGCGAAATGCTGCCCGCCCACGGCTATCCTGAACTGAAAAAATATGCCCATCTCAAGGGCAATTTCGGCACGGCGTGGCAGAATCAGCAAAGAGAATTTGCCGACATCCCCGCGCCGGTGCTGTTTACCACCAATTGCCTGATGCCGCCGAAAGCAAGCTACGCCGACCGCGTGTTCACCACGGCGGTGGTATCCTACCCGGAACTGACGCACATCGGCGAGGATAAGGACTTTACCCCTGTCATCGAAAAGGCATTGGAGCTTGGCGGCTACAACGAGGACAAGCCGTTCACCGGTATCAACGGCGGCGGCACGGTCATGACCGGCTTCGGTCATGGCGCGGTGCTTGGCGTGGCGGATCAGGTGATCGAGGCGGTAAAGAGCGGCGCGATCCGGCACTTTTTCCTGGTCGGCGGCTGTGACGGAGCCCGTCCCGGACGGAACTACTATACTGAGTTTGTCAAGCAGACGCCCGCCGATACCGTGGTGCTGACGCTGGCCTGCGGAAAATACCGCTTCAATGACCTTGACCTCGGCACCATTGGCGGCCTGCCTCGGCTCATGGATGTGGGCCAGTGCAACGACGCTTACGGCGCTGTCAAAATCGCGCTGGCGCTGGCGGAGGCGTTCGGCTGCGGCGTGAACGATTTGCCCTTGTCCATGGTTCTTTCCTGGTATGAGCAGAAGGCAGTGTGCATCCTGCTGACGCTGCTGCATCTGGGGATCAAGAATATTCGCCTTGGCCCCACGCTGCCGGCGTTCGTTTCGCCCAATGTGCTGAACTACCTTGTAGAGAATTTCGGCATTGCTCCCATCACCACGCCGGAAGAAGATTTGAAGCAGCTCCTTAAATAATGATGCCCATGGGGCGAACTCAAATCATATTTCTCGCTGTCCAATAGAAGTGAGTGGCTCTACCTGCGTAAATCGAATGCTGCGAATAAGAGAGGCGGCTGACGGACTCACTTACGGGCGTGTTAGCCCAAGGTGAAACGGGTCAGACCATTACTCTCTTATTCTAACAGCTTCGGCTTTGAGATGGAAAAAGACGCGGCTGGCGGCCGCGCCTTAAACCTTAATTATTATTGTAGGAGTTGTGTGAGAGGATATGAGTGCCAATACTTAATTTGAAAAACAGCAGATTTTTCACCTTTAGCGCTTTGAACGTATCTTTTCCATCAACGCAAGGCAAAACCCTTCCGATTTTCGGAAGGGTTTTTGCTTTATCCGGATATCGGCGTCTGCTGCCTATCATAATGGAATAGCGGTATGCCAAAACTTATTATTGACATATGCCGAAAACGTGATAGACTATAAGTAACGTTATTGACATATGTCGGAAATGAATTCGGAGGAAATGGTTATGAAAATCGCAGTTACCTATGAAAACGGAGAGGTTTTCCAGCATTTTGGCCACACGGAGCAGTTTAAGCTGTACGAGGTATCCGGCGGCAAGCTGCTGCAGACACAGGTGGTGGATACGAACGGCAGCGGTCACGGTGCGCTGGCCGGCCTGCTGGCACAGCTCGGTGTGGATACGCTGATCTGCGGCGGCATTGGCGGCGGCGCACAGGCAGCGCTTGCGGAGGCCAATATCCGTCTGATCGGCGGTGTGCAGGGCAACGCCGATGAGGCGGTGCAGGCGTTCCTGAACGGTACGCTGGCGTTTGATCCCAATGTGCACTGCACGCACCATGATCACGGCGAAGGCCATTCCTGCGGCAGCCACGGCTGCGGCGGTCACTGTCACGAATAATTCATGCCGAGACCGAGAAAGTGCCGCAGAATCTGCGGTCTGCCGACGTTCAGCGAGTTTTCCCCGCAGGAAAGTACGACAGAGTGCGTGCAAATGACGCTGGATGAATATGAAGCCATCCGTCTGCTGGATCTGGAGAATCTGCAGCAGGAGCAGGCTGCCGCGCAGATGGGCGTGGCCCGCACAACGGTGCAGCTGATCTACAACAACGCCCGCCGCAAGCTGGCAGATTGCCTTGTAAACGGCAAACGGCTGGTGATCGAGGGCGGCGATGTTGCGCTGTGCGAGCGTCATGCGCAGTGTCCCGGACGCGGACATTGCTGCCGCAGCGGCTGCCCGAAACATCAAAAATAAGTGCAGAAAACGAAAAAACCGTTGCTTTTGCAACGGTTTTTTCGTTATTCTTCGTGATCGAGCACATAGCGGTACAGCGCGTTTTTCTTTACGCCGGTTTCGGCGGAAACCGCCTTGACCGCGTCCTTCTGGGTCTGGCCCTGTTCCACGCGGCGGCGGACTGCCTCAGCGGCAGAGGCAAGACGCTCGGCCTCATCCTGCTCGGTCTCCGGCTCGTCCGGCGCACCCTCGAGGATGAGCACGAACTCGCCGCGCGGCGCGTTGGCGTCAAAGTAGGCAACCGCCTCGTCGAGCGTCATGCGGAGCGTCTGCTCATGCAGCTTGGTCAGCTCGCGCGAGAGTGACAGCCGGCGGTCGCCGCCGAAGGCGTCGCGCAAGTCGCGCAGCGTTGCACACAGCTTGTGCGGTGCTTCGTAGAAGATCATCGTGCGTTTTTCACCCTGCAGTGCGTCCAAATGCTCTCTGCGGGCCTTTTTGTTGACCGACAGGAAGCCTTCAAAGCACCAGCGTCCGGTCGGGAGACCGCTTGCCGCCAGCGCGCAGACCGCCGCACAGCAGCCCGGAATCGGGATAACGGGCACATCGTGCTCGGCGCACAGCGCGACCAGATCCTCACCCGGATCGGAAACCGCAGGTGTGCCCGCATCGGTTACGAGCGCACAGGTCTCACCGGCGAGCAGTTTCTCCAAAACTGCTTCACCGCGTGCGCGGCGGTTGTGTTCGTAGTACGAGATCATCGGCTTTTTGGGCAATTCGCAGGCGTTAAGCAGCTTTTGCGTCACGCGGGTGTCCTCTGCCGCGATGAAATCCACCGTGCTGAGCACCTCGCGTGCCCGCGGCGATAAATCACTCAGGTTGCCGATCGGCGTTGCGACTAAGTATAATGTAGACAATTCAATCCCTCCGGAATTTTTTAAATGGAGAATGGATAATGGAAAATGAAGGTGCGGCACATGGTGCCGAATTAAATCATCGCGCATTGCGCGTCTCCGCGCAGCACGGACGGAACTCGCGCAAGGATAGCGCTGATTATCCATTTTCAATGCTCAATTCCGTAAATACGGAAATATTCATCACTCTCAACGATCAGCGGCGGCTCAACAACAAGTCCTTCCGCACTGCCGCCTTTTCGGCACTCGACCATGACGACGCTTGGCGCCGCCTGCACGCTCTGGTGCACGAACCGCATTCTTTTCGGCACGAGCCGCACGCGCGAGAGCGCTTCGAGCAGCACCCACAGCCGTTCCGGCCGGAATACGAACGCGGCTTTGCCGCCGGTATGCAGCACGAACGAGGCCGCAACTGCCAGTTCCTCGACCGAACAGGTGGCGTCCTGCCTTGCGGTGCGCTTTTCGGCGGTCGGCGCATTCGCGCCTGCGTTGCGGTCGAAATACGGCGGGTTGCAGATGACGTAATCCATACTGCCGTGCGGCAGCAGCGTACGCATCTGCCGGAGGTCGCCCTGCAGAGCGGTTACGTTTTCCAGCTCGTTTACTGTGATGGACTGCCGGAACAGGTCGAGCGGGCCGTCCTGCAGTTCCAGTCCGGTGATCTTGAGATCCGGCCGCCATACGAGCAGCGCCAGTGTGCCTGTGCCGCAGCCGAGGTCGAGCAGTTTGGCATTGCGTCTCGGCTTGGCGAACGCGCTGAGCAGCACGCTGTCCTGTCCGAGCTTAAAAAACCGGTCGTCCTGTAATAATTGCAGTCCGTTAGGGAGTATTTCGGTGCTTTGCGCCATGATTTCTCTCTCCTTAGTAGGCTTTTTCTACCGCAGCCTGCAGCACCTGCGAAGCCACCGTACCGGCAACCGACGAGCCGCCGCCGCCGTTCTCGACGAGAACGATGAAAGCATACGGCGTGGCCTCGTCGCGCAGGAAGCCGGTGAACCATGCGTTCGGTGACTTATCCGCGCCGACCTCGGCGGTACCCGACTTGGCACAGATATCCATGCCCGGGAAACGGTCCTGACCGTAGGTCTCGATGACGTTGTTGTGCATCATATCCGCGATGGTACCCGCGGTCTTTTCGTCAATCAGCTGCGCCGACTTGTGCGGATAGTAAATGCCGGTCGGCAGGCCGTAATCTGTGGTGGATTTTTCGATCAGACGCGGCACGGCAGCCTTGCCGCCGTTGGCGATCGCGCCCATATACTGGAGCATGTTGATCGGACACAGGGTATCCTGACCCTGACCGACACCCGACCATGCCAGCTGATTGTCATTGCCCGAGAAATCAAACTTGCCGACCGAGGACTGGATGCCGTCCACCTTGATGGACTTGGTCAGTCCTGCCGCATCCGCGTATTTCTGCATGGTTTCGCCGCCGAGTTCGACAGTCAGCTGACCGAACACGCCGTTGCACGAGTTGGCGAGCGCTTCCTCGATGTCCTGTTCGCCGTGAGCGTGCGGGCAGGTGACTTCTTCGCCACCGATGTTGACCGAGCCGGTGCACGTCCACTTGCGCTGGAACAGGTCGGGGATGTTCTCGATAGCGGCGTTGATGGTCACAACCTTGAAGATGGAGCCCGGAATCGAGTTTGCGGACAGCAAGCGGTTAACGTAAACGCCGTCCCACGCGGGATCATCCGCTGCAATGTCCGGCGGATTGGCCGGATCGAATGTCGGTGTGGACACCATGCACAAAATTTCACCGGTTTTATAGTTATAAACGCCAACCGTTCCGTTCATTCCGTTCAAAGCCTGATAGGCGATATTGTTCAAATAGGCATCAATCGTCAGATACAGGCTGTTGCCGGTGCCGAGCGGAGAATATACGCCGGTGAGCAGATTGTAGCCGGACAGCTTATCCGCGAACGAGGTGAGCGCACCCGCACCGATGTTGCCGTTTTTGTCGCCGACGGCGTGCAGTGTGGCGCGCCGGACGGCTGCGTCATCGTTGTAGATGCGGTTGCCGTCCTCGTCGAGTGTGGACAGCATATCGCCGTCCCGGTCGAGGATGGTGCCGCCTTTCAGTTGGCCGGAGTTGTTATAGAGATGACGGTTGTACGGGTAGGAGGCCCAGTCGCCGCCGTCCACGACAAACCGGAAGCAGAAGAACGCCAGACCCAGACCGAGTAGTGCGGCAAGGATCAGACAGAAAATACTGCGTTTTTCGATTTTCCGCATGGTTACTCCTCCCCTCTAAGCTCGCGGCGGCTGGGCAGACGAACTGCGAACGATGCATTCTGTCGGGTGTCGGTCGCCTTCAAAAAGGCGAGCATACCCCATGCCGACAGCATGGACGAACCGCCGTTGGATACGAACGGCAGCGTAACGCCGGTGAACGGTAGAATATCGACCGCACCGAATACATTCAGACAGGTCTGGAACACCAGCAGGCTGGTGGCCGCGCATGCGGCGATGGTGTAAAAGGTGGAGCGTCCGGCGCGGCAGGCGCGGACAGCGAACACCGCCAGCGTAATGATGCAGAGGATGGTCAGTACGGCGATGACGAGACCCCATTCCTCACACAGCATGCCGAACACGATGTCGGTATCCGCGGCAGGGAGATTCGAGAGCCAGCCCTTGCCCGCACCGACGCCGATCATGCCGCCGGAGGCGGCTGCGGTCAGCGTGTGTGTCTGCTGGAAGCCCTTGTCGTACACGTCCTCCCAGATATGTCCCCAGGAAGCGAAGCGAGCGGCAACGTGCGGCTTGATGGTCAGCATGACCATGCCGGCGCCGAAGCAGCCGGCGCACACAAGGCCGATGGTGGCGAAATCGCCCGAACGCAGGTACGCGATGACAAGGAACGTCACGAAGAACACAAGCGCGGTGCCGAAGTCGTTCTGCAGTGCGAGACAGCCGCCGCAGATGGCGGTCAGACCGATGAACATCCACAGGTTGCGCTTGTTGAACAGGCGGTCGAGCGTTGCGGCACCGGCGAAAATATAGCAGATTTTCGCGATTTCCGAGGTCTGCAGAGACAGAGGGCCGAGACGCAGCCATGCCTTCGCGCCGCCCTGCGACGAGCCGATCAGCAGTGTAATAGCCAGCAGTCCGACTGCCGTTGCGCTCATGAACCAGCGTACCTTCTGCGCCCGGGTCAGGTCGCGCAGGAAGAAGCCGAGCACGATAAAGATGGCAAGACCCATCAAAATCGCAATCAGCTGCTTGGGCAGCTCGTCCGGCACGGTCGAGCCGGTGACGGCGAGTGACAGCGTACATAGGAAGAACGCTATCGTCTCCATTTCAAAGCCGATGCGGCGGAACAGGCGCATGACGATGAAATACGCCCAGCAGATTACCGTAAAGACAAAAAAGGTGAGCGGAATGGTGGTGGTCGCCTTGTCGCCCTGCGCGATAATGAGCTGCAGACCGGTGAGGATCTGGAACAGCGTCAGCAGTACGAGCGAACCCCACATGCCGGCCGGCTTGCCCTCAATGCGGCGCTCGACCATCTGTGCACGCTTTTCCTCAGCGGTAATGGGCTCCATGATAGCGGGAATGCCCGCAAAGGTGACCGTGTCACCGTCCTCGACGAGCGCATACTCGTCCACCGGCAGGTCGTTTACCTTGATGCCGCCCTTGGAACCGAGGTCGTATATCGTCCAGCTGCCGTCATCCTCGCGGATGAGTGCGGCGTGCTGACGCGATACCGACGGATATTCCAGCTGCACATCGCAGCTGGGGGCGCGTCCGATGATGTTCTCCCAGTGGGTGATGGGCAGGCGCACGCCGTTGCGCAGCACCAGATAGCCCCAGACCTCATCCGGGTGCTTGACCTTCCACAGCGAGCGGATCGCACCGACAAGGATCATCAGCGCCAGCAGCGGGAACACGAAGCGCACAACGGTCGTGTACCACGCCCCGATGAGCGGTTTTTCCGCCAGCAGAGCCGTCAGCCTGTCGAGAAGCTGCTGCAAAGCATCATTCATGTAAAGTTCCTCCTTTCGAGGGATGCTGTTGATTACTTGGATTTACCAATAATACTACCAGTATAGCCTATCTATTATAGCATAGGTTGTCAAGAAATTCGCCGTTTTTCACAAACTTTCACGAATATCTTGATTGACATTGACAGAATGTTGTCACGGTGTTACACTGAATCCATAAACTACATACGCGACAAACGAAGTTTGCAGGAAAAAGCCGCACGGGCAACCGCCCATGGCTTGCCGAAGGAGCAAAACTCTCAGGTGTCCGGTTTTCCGGATGAGGACTGTAAATGGATGTGGCTCTGGAGAACGTTCCTCAAGGGGACTGCCGAAGGTGCAACGCGCGCAAAGGGGTTTGCGTGCCAATCTCTCAGGCAAAAGGACAGAGATGAACCTGTTTTTATAGACGTTAGGATATAAAAATAAGTTCCGCGGAACCACAGCAAATGTTTTCTCACGGTGCAGGGTGTACCGTCTGTTTGCTGTCTTTCCGTTTCTTTGGAGCCGTAACCCGATGCTGATTGGGTTCGGCTTTTTTGTTTGCCGCAAAACAAAGAAGGGGTATGTAAAATGACAATGGAAGTATTGGCAGACTGGGTAAGCAAGGTCAGCAACGTCGTATGGAACGGCCTGCTGCTGTATCTGCTGGTTGGCACCGGCATCGTGTTTACCATCCGCACGCGCTTCGTTCAGGTGCGTAAGTTCGGCGCAGGCTGGAAGCATCTGTTCGGCCATTTCTCGCTCAACGGTGAGAAGGCGGGCAAGGACGGCATGAGTCCGTTCCAGGCGCTGACGACCGCAATCGCGGCGCAGGTCGGCACCGGCAACATCGCAGGCGCGGCTACCGCACTGTATTCCGGCGGCCCGGGCGCGATTTTCTGGATGTGGCTGAGTGCATTCTTCGGCATGTCCACCATCTACGGCGAGGCGGTTCTTGCGCAGAAGTACAAGACCACGGACGACAAGGGCCACGTTACCGGCGGTCCGATCTACTACATCCGCGCACGCTTTACCGGTAAATTCGGCAAGTTCCTCGCCGGCTTCTTCTCGGTTGCGATTATTTTTGCGCTGGGCTTCACCGGCAACATGGTACAGGCAAACTCGATCAGCGTAGCGTTCAACACCGCGTTCGGCGCACCGATGATCGTTGTCGGCATCATCTGCGCGATCATTGCAGCGTTTATCTTCCTCGGCGGCGTTGGCCGTATCGCGGCTGTTACCGAGAAGGTCGTTCCGATCATGGCGCTGTTCTACATGGCTGGCTGCGTTGTTATCCTGTGCATCAACCACGCGGCAATCATTCCGGCGTTCAAGTCCATCTTTGTTGCAGCATTTGACCCGCAGGCTATCCTCGGCGGCGCTGCAGGCATCACGGTTCGTCAGGCAATGCGCTACGGCGTTGCACGCGGTCTGTTCTCGAACGAGGCCGGCATGGGCTCCACCCCGCACGCACATGCGCTCGCAAAGGTAAAACGTCCGCAGGATCAGGGCGAGATCGCGATCGTTTCCGTATTCATCGACACCTTTGTTGTACTGACGCTGACCGCTATGGTCATCCTGACCTCGGGTATGCTCAATCCGGGCGCACCGGACGGTCTGCAGGGCACCGAGCTGGCACAGGCAGCCTTCAAGGCTTCCCTCGGCTCGGCAGGCATGATCTTTGTTGCGATCTGCATGCTGTTCTTTGCGTTCTCTACCATCATCGGCTGGTATTTCTTCGGTGAGCAGAACGTAAAGGCGCTGTTCGGCAGCAAGGCAGTCAAGGTATATGCCGCTATCGTTGTTGTCTGCATCGTGATCGGCTCTGCACTGCATGTTGATCTGGTCTGGAACCTGTCCGACCTGTTCAACGGCCTGATGGTATTCCCGAACCTGATCGCGCTGCTGGCGCTGTCCGGTCTGGTTGCCAAAGCGGCTCACGATAAGGACATTATGAAGTAAGCTATGACCTGTCGCGGAACGACACGGTTTGTGCAGGAATCGGCTCTATACAGTATTATTTGATAGAAAATACACCGCAATTCTGCGGTGCATTTTTTTGCAAACACCGAAAAAACACTGGTTTTCGCGTTCTCAGTACCGTATAATAGGGGAGTACCGCGGGAACATTTTCATATTCCACCCGTTCAGGATATAAGGCAACACCGCACAATTAAAGCTGCGGCGCTTTGCGGAAATTTTACGCTCTGATGTCGTTGCGGATTTTTGCAATACACAAAGTATTGCTGCAAACCCGCGCCTAATCAGAACGCGAAATTTACTCGCAAATCGCTCTTGTTCAATGATGCGGTATTGCCTAAAAAGGAGAATTTCACATGAAAAAACGTATATTTTTGCTTTTTGGCCTGTTGGCGATGCTGGTTCTGACCGCCTGCGGCGGCAAGTCGGGCGCGCAGACCTCGACGGATGATGCCGCCGGCACGAGCGATAACTCGCAGCAGACGACTGCTGAGGAGACCGCACAGCCCATCGGTCAGCACCATGCACAAATCACCATCAAGGACCACGGCACGATTGACATCGAGCTAGACGGCGATGCAGCGCCTATCTCGGTTCAGAATTTTATGGACCTTGCAAACGACGGCTTTTATGACGGACTGACCTTTCACCGCATTATTACCGGCTTTATGATGCAGGGCGGCGACCCGCTGGGCAACGGCACCGGCGGCTCGGAGAACACCATCAAGGGCGAGTTTTCGGATAACGGTGTGGAGAACAAGCTGTCGCACACGCGCGGTGCGGTTTCGATGGCACGCTCAAGCAATCCGGACAGCGCATCCTCGCAGTTCTTCATCGTTCAGCAGGACAGCACCTATCTCGACGGCCAGTACGCCTGCTTCGGCTATGTGACCAAGGGCATGGATGTTGTGGATGAAATCTGCGATAATACGCCGGTCGAGGACGATAACGGCACGGTTAAGACGGAAAATCAGCCGGTTATTGAGAGCATTAAGATTATCGACTGACCGTGCAAAGCGTAAAGAGTTGAGGGTGAAGATTGGAGAGTAAGTTTCGGTGTTCCTCTTAACATAATAAAGCACCCCCTCTGTCAGACAGTATGATATACGGTCTGACAGAGGGGGTGCCGTTTAATCCCGGACTGTACACAGGATTCGGGATGTTTTTTTACTTCGCTGTTAATATTTCAGATGCCGTTCCGAAGGATTTCATCTTTTCGGTAAACTGGAATTTACCGAGATAACACCACTTTTTCAGTCGGCCAGGATTTCCTGAGAGCTGCATAGGAAACCAGAAAGTTGGCAAGCCAGCCTGCCGGCACGGCAAGCCAGACAAATGCAATACCAAAGCGCGGAGCACAGATCAACGCCACAGACAGGCGAATCGCAAGGTTTACCATATTGGCAATGAGAAACGGCCGCATGATTCCGAGTCCGCGAAGAACGCCATCGGTCGCCATTTTGATGCCCATAAAGACAAAGAAGAAACCAATCCATCTCATATAATCCCCGGACACCTGATAAGCCAGGGCGGTTCCGTCTTTTCCAAGGAACAGCGAGGATATCTGCGTGTGCAGCGTTTCAATAACAAGAAAGGCAAGAATAGCAAAACATACATCCAGCACCAATGCTGCGCGGTAGCCTTTTTTGATGCGCTGGGTTTTGTTTGCGCCAAGGTTCTGGGAAACATACGGCGAAACTGCATTGCCGATGGACACAAAAATCAGAGAAAAGACGTTCTCCACCCGCATCGTCGCCGCGTATCCCGCGAGCGCCTGTGTGCCGAAGGGATTTACCACCGCCTGTACGATCATCATACCGATGGATACGGTAGACTGCTGAAGAACCGATGGAACAGCAATCTGAAGCATCGAACGCAGCTCCTGCCCGTCAAACCAGACAAAGCTGCTCTTATACCGCCGCATCCGATAAAAGAAAATCAAAAGTGAAAATACAGCCGAAATGCCCTGTGCAATCAGCGTTGCAAGCGCCGCACCGAACACGCCAAGTCCCAGACCGGCTACCATCCAAAGATCCAGCACAATATTCAGGATTGATGAAAAGATCAGCAGTCTCAACGGAATTTTTGATTCACCAATGGAAGTGAACATGGTAGAAAGAATATTGTACATGAACAAAAACGGAAAACCCACAAAATAGACCCGCAAGTACAGTACCGCCTTCTCCAGAATATCGGCAGGGGTCTGTAATCCGCTCATCATCGCATGGGAAAAGCAAAAGCCAAAGATGCCAAGGATGATACTCAGAAGTAAAAAGCTGATCAGGGAGGTAGATACAATGGTTTTCATTTTTCCATACTCTCTGGCGCCGAAATAACGGCTTACGAGTACGCCGGCACCGACACCGGCACCCAGCGCCACACAAATGAAAACATTGGTCAGGGCAGCGCAGGCGCCGACCGCTGCAAGAGCGGAAGAGCCGACAAACTGACCGACGATGATGGAGTCGGCCATATTGTATACCTGCTGAAAAAAGCTGCCGAGAATCATCGGCATGGCAAAAACCGTCAGCGCTTTCAGGGGCGCATCGGTAATCAAATATTCATCTTTTGACATGATCATATTCCTCCACAATTTCCGGCTTTTTATCAGAAAGTACGAGCATAGCAAGTGCGATCGGTATAATGATTAGATCTGCAATCGAAAGTACCGCAGGAATTTCTCTAAACAAGAAAAAGCCCAATACCATTGCTGCAGCCGGTTCACAGGAACACAGAATGGATGCCTTTCCCGCCTCCATATAATCCGGTGTTGCCTTAAGGAATCCGCTTTGTCCGTTTTGATCTTGCGGATAGAACCGCCGTGTACCGGTCGGTTCGCACGGTGGTGTGCGAGGTCGGCTTTCTATGCAGGAGAGCCTCCTGCCCGATTGGCTATATCAAACCGGACAGCACGGCTGTCATCCAATCCGATAATACCTTTTCATAAAATCCAGAAAGTGAATAGCCTGCTCGGACATACGCCGTATGGACGGATACACAATGTACAGCCGGCGCAGGAACGCTGACCGTCCGAGGGGGAACAGCAGCAGGCGTCCCTGCTGTGCATCGGTCTGCACAGTTGCGCGCGACAGAATGGAAATGCCCATGCCCAGTGCGATGCACCGCTTGAGCGCTGCCGCGTCATCCATGACGGCGATGACATTCAGTTCATCAAGCGACAGACCGTGATTTTGAAGGAAATACAGTGTTTCCTGCTTGGTGCCCGAGTTGTCCTCGCGCAGCAGGAACGGTTCGCGCAGGAGCGCTGTCAGCGGGTCCGGCTGGCTTTGATAGGCACGGAAATGCGGTGTGTTCGGTGCGGCGATTACCAGCTCGTCCGAGGTGACCGGCAGAAATTCGCAGTTGGCCTCTGCGGTCTTTGTGCCGACCAGACCGATATCGCAGGTGCTGTCTGCGACCTTGTTTATCACATCCAGACTGTCCGAGCAGTTGGTGCGGAACCGGATCTCCGGGGCCTTCTCGTGGTACGCTGCCAGCAGCTCGGGCAGCAGATACAGCGACGGCACGGACGATACGCCGATATGCAGCATGGTTTCCTGCTCGTTGGACAGCTCCAGAATGGCTTTGTGCCGCAAATCGAGGATTTCTGCGGCATAATTATACAGCGTCTGACCGGCCGGTGTCACCGAGAGCGTTTTTGTCGTACGCTTGAGCAGCTGCGTGTGCAGCTCCTTTTCCAGATTGCAGATGTGCGCGCTGACGGTCGGCTGCGACAGATACAGCTTCTGTGCAGCAAGTGAAAAACTGCGGTACTTCACGGTATAGACATAGGCTTCCAACTGACGAATATCCATGGGCGGCATTCCTTTCGTTTTCTCCATTATAGCTGTATTTATAGATTATATCAATAGATTCAATCAAATTATCAATAGAATCAATTTCACATTGAAAACACCGCATGATATACTAAATACAGCATAAAATTCCCTCATTTCACAAAAAGGAGAAAATCATGAAACTGTTTGACAAGACATGGAAGCTGGCAGTGTCCGGTGCGGTAATCGGACTGCTGGTCATGCTTCTGGCAATTTACGGCAACCCTGCCAACATGGCGATCTGTGTTGCCTGCTTCATCCGCGATACAGCGGGCGCGCTCAAGCTGCACACTGCGGCTCCGGTGCAGTATTTCCGTCCGGAGGTCGTCGGCTTTGTCTGCGGCTCGTTCCTGCTGGCGCTGCTGACGAAAGAATACAAATCCACCGCCGGTTCCGCGCCGATGGTGCGTTTTATTCTGGGCGCTGCGATGATGATCGGCGCCCTCGTGTTCCTCGGCTGTCCGCTCCGCATGGTACTTCGCATGGCCGCCGGTGACTTGAATGCGTGGGTCGCGCTTATCGGCTTTGCAGGCGGTGTGGCGACCGGCTCGTTCTTCCTCAAGAAGGGTTTCTCGCTCGGTCGTGCGTATGAGGCCAAGCCGGTCGGCGGCGCCGTTCTGCCAGTCCTGCTGGCGGCGCTGCTCGTTATCGGCATTGCAACCGGCGTTTACGCAGCCAGCACCGAGGGCCCGGGCAGTAAGCACGCGCCGATTATCCTTTCTCTGGTCGTGGCGCTCATTATCGGTGCGCTCGCGCAGAAGAGCCGTATGTGCTTTGCAGGCAGCATCCGCGACCTCATCCTGATGAAGAATTTCGATCTTATCAGCATTATCGCGGCTCTGTTTGCCGTGATGGCGGTCTATAATGCCGCGACCGGCAGTTTTCACCTCGGTTTTTCCGGTCAGCCGATCGCGCATTCCCAGCACCTGTGGAACATTCTTGGCATGTATGTTGTCGGCTTTGCGGCTGTGCTGGCTGGCGGCTGTCCGCTGCGTCAGCTTATTCTGGCCGGTCAGGGCTCGTCTGACAGCGCGGTCACCTTCCTTGGTATGCTGATCGGCGCGGCATTCGCGCATAACTTCGGTCTGGTCGGTGCGGCGGCCAAGGCGGCAACCGAAACGGAACCGGCCGTTGCCGGCGGCCCGGCAGCAGCCGGCAAAATCGCTGTGATCGTCTGCATTGTCGTGCTGTTTGTCATTGCGGGCACCAATCTGCGCCGCAAAAAGACGGCAAAGTAAGTCGGAAAAGGAGAATGTGCAATGGCTGAATATGTTGAAGTAGATGTTCGCGGTCTGTCCTGCCCGGAGCCGGTGCTGCTGACGATGGACGCGATGCAGGATCATCCGGGGAAGCTGATCCGTGTGCTCGGTGACGAGGCGCACACCCGCAAGAATATCGAGAAAATGCTCGAGTATGAGAACAAGTCCGGTCAGACGACCGTGCGTCCGGACGGGTGCTTCGAGATTGTTTTTCAGGCGTAATGCGAGGAAAAAAGCCGTATCAGGTGCTCACCTTCCACACCACCGATGCCGCCATGGAGATGGAGTCATTCTGCAAGCAGAACGGTATTGCCGGCCGGCTGGTGCCGGTGCCGCGCAGATTGTCCGCCGGATGCGGCATCGCGTGGCGCATGGAAGCCGAAGTTTACGCGCAGTATCAGACGGTTATCGCGGACTGTGGGATTGAGATCGAGCAGAGCGAGGCGTTTGTGTTCTAAGTAACCATAAAGCGGCATGACTTTGATGCAAGTCATGCCGCTTTTCTGTTTATTTGTTTTCGGTTTTCACGATTTTCTTTATAAAATGACATTGAGGAAATCCTGTGCAGCCCCAGAATTTTTCGCCGATATGTGTGCCGCGTCTGGCCTCCCGCATGACAAGCGGCTTGCCGCACTTCGGACAGTATTTTCCCTCCGACGGCGCAGGTGCAGGCCGCTCGGCGGCAGGCTGGTCTTCCAGCTCCTCCTGCTTGAATTTTTCGATATAGGTGATTGGCTTTTCAATGTGCATTTTGTTCAGATAATACTCACCATCTTCTTTCAAATCCTTCATGGAAGATTTCAGTTCACTTGATTCTCTGTTCATCCGCTTAATCGTTTCCACCAACTGATCCGCACGGATAACCTGTTTTTTTACTTCCTGTGGAGCATCTTGGTCATTGATAATCGTTTTAGGATTAGAAAGCACGACCAATCCCTTGAAAAAGTTACTAAACCAGTGATTTCGAAGTGCTGCCATCACCTTACCATGATTTTCGTTTCGACATTCATTCAGCACCTGCAAATGCCGCTGATTCTGCGTAATCGGCGAATAAATTCCCTCTTTATAGTACCGACCGCCGCAGCGAATGGTGCGGATAAAATCGCCCTTGCTGTTGATTTCGATATTGCCGAACAGGTTTTTGCACTCCAATACAAAGTTGATCTTTGGAGTCAGCACCAGAAAGTCAATCTGTGCCGAGGCACCGGACACGCTTTCAATATACAAATCGTGCAGCACAACCATATCCATACCGCTGTTTTTCAGCTCAAACAGAATATTATCCTCACCGATAATGCCGGCTTTCACCACGGCAATCTCTTTTGCGATTTTTTTCGCGTTTTCTCCGGTTGCCTTTTCCGCCAGCTCTTCCAGCTGCCGCAGATACTCCTTTGCGTTGCTGGATTCTTTCGCAATCACAACCTCCGGTTTTGAAAACAGTCCCATGTTTCTCCCTCGTGTTTCTCTTTTTCCTGCGATTTTCGCTTGTATAATTTTAGTATACCATATAGGAGAAACAAGGAAAAGTTCCGTCCTCAAATTTATCCACAGGTTTGTGCATATCTTCGTGGATATTTCCGCAGGCACGCAAAAGCCGCAGACTTTTGTCTGCGGCTTCGGAGGCTGTCGAAAAACTAACGTTTTCCGAGCAGCCTCTCGCTCGAAACCACGCTTTCGAGCGAAACCGAAGAAAAAC
>ENA-UPXC01001123-UPXC01001123.1-human-gut-metagenome-genome-assembly--contig:-NODE-1123-length-40868-cov-5.968449_pt1 | contig 40868 bp, 40 predicted proteins | sample MGYA00250047_ERZ773371 | MGnify/ENA primary metagenome ERZ773371 (study PRJEB29103, sample SAMN06111975) | human gut metagenome | biome: human gut; feature: ankylosing spondylitis patient; material... | reverse complement strand
TTGCTTACTGATTCTTTCTTCCATTCTTGCTAATTCTGTAGAATCTGTAATACCTAATTTATTTTCAAGCATAGTTTACCTCACATTCTTCATGCGATCACTTTTCCAGTCACGAATCTATCTTTATAAGTATACCATAATATCGGCAATAAATCTATTTTATTATAAAATATCTTACTTTTATTTTGCCGCATTTAATAGTTCTTTTTCCTCTTAACGCAAAAATGGCAAAGTTCTTATCGACAACACTTCACCATCAGATGTTGGTAAATAAAATATCCTATAAATAAGAAAGACCCACCGGGTTGCGCATGAAAATCAGAGGCGTGGTGGGTTCTGTTAAGTTTAACATACAGTTTTTGAAGTTACTGTCAATATTTCTTTTCAAAAAAAACGATAACTCTCCATCCGCACCGAATATCTACACAAAAAAAGCCCAACAGAAATTCCTTTCCGTCAGGCTGTCTTTCCTATACACATCTATTTGATCATACTGCTGTCAACCTCTTTTTCTCCTACTCCTCCATATTCAAAAGCGTAATAATGATCTGGTCGGCTCCCACCTCTGTTTTCCGTTTCACAATATCCTCAATCTGAGCCCTCTGCGGATCTGTGATCGAGGGGGCATTGATCACTACATCTACTTTTTCATCTGCAATGCTTACTACCGGATCGGAGAAGCCTTTTGCCATGAGAAGGGTCTCCGCAGCATTTTCCTTTTCTGAAATCTCTGTCAGGCGGATCATATCCTGAATGGCCTGCTGCTTGGCTGCTTCATCAATGGAGGTACTGTTGATCAGGCTCATCAGGGTTTCCTTATTTCTGGCTCGAACCTGCTCCCTGCTTAACTGAACTCCTGCTATGTAATCCGCCACGCTCATGCCGCTGGTAAGCACTGCCTCTCCGGGATTTTCAATCCCTGCGGGGGCATCCTGTGCATCTCCGGCTTCTGAAACAGCATCCTGTCCGCCTTTCTCTGCCAGAGCCAGCTGCTCTGTCTCCGCTTCCATGTTCTCTCCGGCCTCGGCCAGCTGCTCTGCCGCTTCTGCCCCGACTTCTTCTTTCTGAGCCAGGCCTTCACTGGGGAGTGCTTCCTCCACCTGATCCGGGTCCTGGTCCAGACTTCCGATCTCCAAAAGATCATCACCGGCGGCCTTATTTTCCGCCAGCAGATCTTCATCGGAAATATCCATCATCCCGGCTTCATAGATATTGCCTGCTGCGGCAAGATCGCGTTTTCCTGCATAATTGAGATATCCTGCCGCAGCAATCATTACAGCCAGTGTGGTGATAATAATCTGGTTTCTGCGGAACAGCCGTTTCATTTTTACATCCTTCATATGTGCTGTGACCTGTTTTACCTGTTTCATGTTCCTGATCTTCATGTCCTGCACTCCTTTTTTATTCCACCCTCTTTAATACTTTAATCTTATGTGCCGGAAGCCCCAATAATGCTTCCATTGCCTGGGAAATTTCAGAACAGACCTCCGGACTCCCTCCTCCGTCGGCGCTGACGACGATTCCTGAAATTTCAGGACATAATTCCTTTTCCACCACTGGTCCGTTTGACCCGCCTCCGGACTGAGGCAGGACTGTGCTTTCCTCCGACTGGCTCTCTGTAATCTCACGGCTTCCGCCTGCAGAGTCCGTTTCCTTTGTCACCGTGCTGCTGCCGGAACGATCCACCCTGAGTACCTTCTGGCCTGTGGATTTTAACACTACCATTACATCCACCTGTCCAACCCCCTCTACAGACCGTAACAGTTCCCGTATCCGCTTTTCCAAACGTTCTTCATAAGAGCGCGAAGAAAAAGAGCTGCTGATATCCCATGAAACCAAACTGTGTTCTTCCGTCCCCGCTGCCTGTTCTCCGCTCTTCGGCCGATCTTCTTTTACAGTCTTTTTCTCTCCTCCCGGAACGGATAAAAGCATGAGAAATACACCTGCAAGCAGAAACAGCAGCCATTTTTCCCTAGTCATTTTTCCATTTAATTTTAACAGCTTCTCCTTCCAGCCCATAATACGTTTCTACCTTTCCTTTTAGCGTCTCTGCCGCCTGCTTCTCCCTTTCTGAAAGCTCCTGCTTCACACCCTCCTTATCCTCTCTTTTCTCCCCCGCCCCGATTTCAATGCGGCCGATACTCACCGGACGTTCTTCTGATATAGGGGATAAAAGCATCTGCCCGGCTGCCCGGATATTTTCCCGTCCAGAACCTTCCTGTCCGGCCCCCTCTTGTGCGAAACCTTCCTGTTCAAAAAAATCTTCCCCCGATACTTCAATCTCAATTGCCAAAATCTTCCCGTAGGAGGAACTTTCCTTATTTTCCTCCATCTGTACGCTTACCTGAGAGCAGACAATTCCCTGTGCCTTGACCAATGCTGTTATCTCCTTTTCCACATTTTCCCTGTACTGCCCCGTTATGCCCGCCAGACGCTTTTCTTCCATTCCAAAAATTTCTTTTTTAAGCTCCCTTGACTCCTGTCTAAACGTAAACTGATCAAACAGACTGCTTACCTGTTTTTCCCAATCCCCCAATGAGCCAAAAGGCCCCAATACAACAAGCACAAGAACCAGCCCTCCAAATAAACGCAGATATCGTCCATAGGAGCTTCCGGCCAAAAGGTGCTCTGCCAGTGAAAGAAAGACCATATAGTAAATAATATTTCTGGCCCAGCCTAAAAGAGCCTCCGCCATAACCCCTCCCTTTTATCTCTGCTTCCCCTCCTTCTATGCCGTCCTGTCAGGCAGACAGATAGGCCACATCCGCTGCCTTGCAGGTAACAGCAATGGCGATCACAAACAGAAGCAGAGAATATAAAACAATCTTCAGCAGCAGCCTGTGTCCCCTGGAAACACCGATCACACAGGAAACCATTCTCTTATCACACACCGGCTGCATGATGGCTCCTGCCGCCTGATAGAACAGTGCAAGTGTAAGAAGCTTTGCCGCCGGAAGAAAAGCAATGAGTGCCAAAACTGTCACACCTGCGGCTCCCATGGTATTTTTGATCAATACACCTGAACCTAATACCATCCGGGCCGCCGCTCCTGCACCGGCTCCCAGCCCCGGAACGGCCTCTGCCAGCTTTAAAAGGCCGGAACGTCCTACACTGTCTGCATAGGGCAGAACCATGGCTTCCAGCACATGGAGGCCCAAGATCAGACCAAACATGGTTTTTATGCCCCATTCCACTGCCTGCTCTGTCAAAGAGGTCATTTTCGACAGCAGCGGCTCCTTCATCACATGGCTTCCCAAAACCAGAAGCACATAAACTCTGACTCCGGTAAGAAATACGCTCTTTGACAGCCACTGAACACAAAAGACAGCCGCCATCATAGCCTCATACATACAGATTCCCGTTATGCTCCCCCCTGAAAATGACACTGCCATAAAGTAAGCCGGTATCAGCACACCCATAAACTCCAGAATCCGGTCCAAAACCTCTGCCGCAATGGAAAGACTTGTCAGAAAACTGCCTGCCAGACAGGCAAACAGCAAAAGGTATGCCACATAAAATCCGGTATCTGAGATCTGCCCGTTTTTAAAAACAGAAGCCGCCCCGGAAAACATGGCTCCAAGAAGACCAATAGCCGCTGCCTGAGTCAAAAGCCCGGCTCCTTCCCTTACCTGTGAAAATAAAAGCTGTCCGAATCCCTCTTTTATGGCTGTTCCCAGCGCTCCCAGATTCCCTGACGCAAAAGCCTTCATCAGATCCGTAAATAAAAGATCCACTGTTCCGCTTTTTCCTCCCAACGATCGATCAAGATACTTCTGCAGCTGCTCCAGCTCCTCTGAAATCCCCATATCATGAGCAGCCTGTCCAATCTCCATTTCTTCACTTGTCTCTTTATTATTTTCAAAATTTTCCTTTTCATAAAAAGCGCTCGCCGTTATCGTGCTCCCTCTGCCGCTTATCCACAGAGCCATCAAAAAAACTATCAGTTTTATACCGATTCGTCCATATTTTACTGCCTTTCTTCCCTGTGCCATAGCAGCTCTCCCTCCCCGATCCAGCAAAATCACAGTATTCTGCCATACTATCCCATAAACTGATCCAGTATTTCAAAGAGAGCCAAAAAAACAGGCATACTTACCCCAAGAATAGACAGCTTTCCGAAAATCTCGATCTGATTTCCCAAAGCGCTGTAGCCCGCATCCTTACAGATTCCGGAGGCAAACTCAGCCACATATGTGATCCCAACCATTTTCAGAAGAGCACCCAGATAGGCCGGATCAATTTTGATATATCCTTCCAGACGTCTCATGGCATCTAAAATCACCTCCAGACGTCCGGTACCGCAGATCATAAAGAGTATCTGTGCTCCCAGCACCATATAAAGGGCATACTCTGCCCGGACTCCCTTCAGCCATACGGCAAGAAGGACTGCCGTTATACCGGCGGCCCCTATGGTAAGAATACTCATGGCTCCTCCTACAGCAAAAACAAACGTTTCATGGTTTCAAACAGATCATATATGTAGGGAACCATCCAGAACAGTACCAGAACCAGACCTGCCAGACTGGTGAGAAATGCCTGCTCATCCCGGCCGCTGTGCTTTAGTACCTGGCAGATTACAGACACCAGGATTCCCACAGCCGCAATGCGGAAAATCAGATTTACATCCATCGTTTCTCCCCTTTCCTCCGTCGCAGCTAATACATCAGAATCACTAAAAGCAGGCTTCCCATCATTCCCAGAGCTGTGCTCAGACGGCATCTTTCCCTCATCTCCCCCCGCAGACGGCTGATAGAAAGCTCCAGCTGCTCCAGATAAAGAAGCAGCGTCCGTTCCTGCATGTCCACATCCAAGTATCCCAAACGTCCACCCAGACCGGCAAGCTGCTTTATATCTTTTTCGTCCAGAATTTCCCCTTGAGGCCCCTTTTTTATAAGCTCCACCTGTTTCTCCCATATTTTAGAAAATGTTTCCTCCCGGCTTGCGGCAATCTCCCTGGCCGCTCCTGTAAATAAACGGCCCAAGAATCCATTTTCCCGCCGTCCTACCCGCTCCAGAGCCTCCTCCAGCGGAGCTCTGCTGTATGTGATCTCACCCTTTAAGCCAAAAATCATCTGTCTAAGCGTTTCCAGAGCCTCCAGTCTGGCCCTCCATCTCCAGGCCATCCACATTCCCCAGCCAGTACCGGAAAACAGTACCAGCCCAATTCCGGCCCATTTTATAACCATGCTCCCTCCTCCTTTACAGGAGCCTTCCTGCCCCATCGTACACAGCACAGATATGACCTGCTCCCCCGGCCTGATCCAGAAAAATCAGGCGTTTAAAGGTTCCTTCCTTAAACAGTTCCCCTACCCCCGGCCGTTTTTCTACTTCTTTCAGGGATACACCGTGAACCGCAGCTGCTAACCCGCAGCCGCAGCTTCGGATATATTCCACAGCCCGTATATCCTCTTTTCCGCCAATCTCATCCACTGCTATTACTGCCGGAGCCATGGAGCGGATCAGCATCATCATCCCCTGGCTCTTGGGACAGCCATCCAGAATGTCCGTTCTCATTCCAAGATCATTTTGGGGGACTCCCTGAAAGCAGGCCCCCAGTTCCGAGCGCTCATCCACCACGCCGACTGTGATTCCAAAGAGACGCCTTCCCGTGCTTTTCTCCCGACAGCCGTTGGACAGCTGACGGATGATGTCCCGAAGAAGGGTCGTTTTTCCGCATCCCGGCGGCGATACGATTACCGTATTTAAAAAAAGCCCATTTTCACATAAAAGAGGCATGATCTGATCCGCGCATCCCTTTACCTCATGAGCGACGCGGACATTTAAAGAGGAGATAGATTTTAAGACTCCCACCTCTCTCTGGTTCAGCACCGTTCTTCCTGCCACACCGATCCGGTGTCCGCCACGGACGGTAAAAAATCCCTGGCGCAGCTCCTCCTGAGCCGCATACAGGGAAAAACCTCCCATGATCTCTGCAGTCTCCCGGATCTGTCGCTCTGTAAGCGTAAAAAGGCCCTTCTGATTGTCCGGCTCCAGTTCCACCGGCTCTCCTTTTTCTGTAAATCCATATTCCCTGTTTCCATACATCAAAAGCACCGGACGGCCCGCCCGCAGCCGTATCTCCCTCATGGATTCAAAATCCAGAGAACAGCTCTCAATAAACTCCCGCAAGGTTCCCGGAAATAAAACCGCGATTTCTTCTCTCTTTCCCATACCATCTCTCCCTTTATCTCAAATATATGAAACAGGCCTGTTTTTATGACAGAATCACTCTGCCGTAAAAACAGGCCTGCAGACAAATCTTTATTTGTGATAAGGCTCCCCCGCGTTGATCCGAAAGCTTCTGTAAATCTGCTCCAACAAGATCACCCGCATCAGCTGGTGAGGAAATGTCATGGGCGAAAAGCTCAAATGATAGTCTGAGCGTTTCATCACAGCCTCTGAAAGCCCCAGAGAACCGCCGATGATAAACACCAGCTGTCCTTTTCCCTCCACTGCCAGCCTGGCAATCTTTGCAGCCAGCTCCTCACTGGAAAGCTCCTTTCCCCGGATGGCAAGAGCTATAACGTATGCCCCATCCCGGATATGAGAAAGGATCCTCTCTCCTTCCTTTTCCCGGATCTGCCGCTCTAAAGCTTCACTGGCGCCGTCCGGCGTCTTTTCATCTGCCACCTGGATGATTTCCAGCTTGCAGTAACGGCTTAAGCGCTTGCTGTATTCCTCAATAGCAGCTTCAAAAAAGCGTTCCTTTATCTTTCCTACCGTAATCAGTGTTATCTTCATCGGCTAAACTCCAATATCATATCGTACCACACGGCTCCGCCATGGACCGATTTCGACACGCCCATGCTGCAGTATCCAAACTGTTCATAAAAACCGATCAAATGCTCCTTACAGGTAAGGATCAGGCCTTTTCTGCCCTCACTCTCCGCCTTTTCGATCAAAGCCTTCATCAAACGGCCTGCCAGTCCCTGATGGCGGAAATCTTCATCCACATCCAGACCAAAGATACTCTGGTATGCTCCCCTGGGATCATGAAGAGATACATCCTCAAACATTTCATCCGCAATGGTTCTTTCATTTGTTGCCGCCCCATTAATAAACCCTGCGATCCTTCCCTCACACTCTGCCACTAAAAAACTGCCGGGAAATGCTTCAAGCCTCTCCTTCAGACTTTTTTCATCCGCTGCCTCTGCTGCCGGAAAACAGCGCGCCTCTACTGCTGCCACCTGCTCTAAATCCTCTATCACTGCCTGTCTGATCTGTATCTCTTTCATCCCTCTTATCCTTCCTTTTCCTGTAACTGTTTCCATTCCTCTATGGTCTTTGGATGCCCCGGCAGCTGATATAAAACAGGCTGCCTGAGAGAAGCCCTTTTAAGCAGCTCCTCATCCCCAAATATATGCTCCGGACGATCATCTACCAAAAGTTCTCCCTCTGAAAACACCAGAACACGGTCTGCCCATTCCCACACAAAATCCATGTCATGGGTGGAAATGACCTGTGTGATCTGCTCCTGCTCCAGTTTCTTAAGCTGTTCCTTAAAAAGCTGCGTATTTTTCCAGTCAAGACTGGCAGTAGGTTCATCAAACAGCAGGATTTCTGGCTTCATTACCACAACACCGGAAATACTGACCTGTTTCTTTTCCCCTCCGCTTAAAAAATGAGGCGGACGATGGGCAAGGTGAGTAAGCCCCATCCGCTGGATGATCTGTTCAGTCAGATAGCGGATTTTATCCTCTGAATAGCCCAGATTAAAGAGTCCAAAGGAAATTTCCCCCTCTACGGTCGAAGCGATGATCTGCCGGTCCGGATCCTGAAATACGATTCCCACACACTTTCTCAGCTCCAAAATATCCTTCCTGCTGCCTGTACAGAGCCTTCCGTGACAGTAAAGCTCTCCCTCATCCAGAGGTACAAGCCGGTTAAGAGTCTGGAAAAACGTAGATTTTCCTGCTCCGTTATTCCCGATCACAGCCGTTTTTTCTCCCGGATAGAAGGCCGCACTGACCTGTTTTAATGCCTGCTTTCCCCCGGGATAATACACACTGCCCCCGCGAAGCTCCAAAATCGGATCCAGCATCCGGGCTGTGCCGCTTATCGATGTCTGCCTCATATGCTCCACATCCTCTCTGCCAAAAGCCCTGCTGCCAGAAGCACTCCATACAGAACAATACCCAGCCTCTGCCTTCCTGTCACCAGCTTTTTCTCTTCCAGAAAACGCAGTTCTCCGTCATAGCTTCTTGCCTCCATGGCATTAAAGCTGTCCGATGCCCGCCGAAAGGCCAGAACCAGAAGATTGGCACATATTCCAAAAAATGAACGGTATCCCTGTCTTATCCCGATATCCCCCAGCCTGGCCTGAGCACTCTGCTTCATCTGTTCATAAAGCTCTAAAAGGCCAAACAAAAAGCGGTACATTAAGATCATCAGTTCCAGCATCACTTCCGGCAGATGCCATCTTCTCAAAGTTCCAACCACTTCATATACAGGCGTTGTCAGACTTATCATATACAAACAGGCCGTTCCCGTCAATACTTTCACCGTCACAAAAACAGCTTCCATCACGGCTTCCTTTGTAAAATCCAGTGCAATTACAGCTCCGCTGAGGATAACGAAGAAAAGAGGAATGGTCAGCATTCTCCCGTAAACCGGCCACTCCACTCCTCCCCATTTATGGGTAAGCACTGCCATGCACAGCCCCACTGCCACTGAAATCAGGCCCGTTTTGGATCCAATACACCCCAACAGCGAAATAAGTCCCAGCATGATCTTCCAGTCCGGGTTCCATGACGCCATTTGGGAGCACACGGCATATTGATCCATCAAAAGAATCTGATTTCCATGACAATGATTTCTGTGATGCAGCGCCATAATTAGTTCTCCTGTCTTTCCTCTGTATCGTTTGTACTGTATTTCTTTCTTGCCACCAGATATCCAAATCCATAGCAGATCACGCCAGATCCCAAAGCTGCCTGAAGACAGAACAGCAGGCTTTCCGTTTCTCCCGGAAGTTCTCCTCCTAAAATCCGTTCCAGAACAGGCTCTGCCCATGGCTCATATTCGGGATCGATCTCACCTACCAGTTCGCCGGCTGCATCATCGGCTCCTCCAAATCCCGCATCCTTGGGAGCAGCTATAAACGGGACAATTGTCAATATTACGCAAGCCACCAAAAGACCTGCGATCCACATTGGTTTCTTCATTATCGATTCTCCTCCCCAAATCCAAGCTCTCGAAGTTCCGGACCTGCATAAGTCTGCAGACCGATCAATATCACAACCGTCAGAAGTCCTTCAATCACTGCCAGCGGAATCTGTGTCAATGCAAAAATTCCCAAAAACCGTACAACAGCGCTCCATACGCCGTCTGCCGCAGGATGGGCCAGTCCCAGCTGCACACTGGTCACACAATATGTAAACAGATTTCCAAGGGCTGCTGCCAGAAAAACAGCCACCTTCTGATTCAGCTTTATTTTTCTGCCCAGCTTATAAACGCCCCAGCTGACAACAGGACCTGCAATCGCCATACTGAAGGTATTGGCTCCCAGCGTTGTCAAACCTCCATGTGCAAGCAAAAGCGCCTGAAAAATCAGCACCAGAAAGCCGATCACTGCCATGGGAGTCGGGCCAAAGAGAATGGCTCCCAGACCGGTTCCCGTTGGGTGGCTGGAGGATCCGGTCACACTTGGAAATTTCAGGGCAGACAGCACAAAGGCATAGGCGCCTGCCATTGCAAAGATCAAAAGCAGCTTTCTGTGCTCTTTTATCAGACGGTTGATCCGCTTCACTCCCAATACCACAAAGGGAATGCAGACTACCCCCCAGGCAATACAGTACCCCATCGGAAGATATCCCTCCATAATGTGCATGGCATATGCCGGTGACGCCGCTGCAAAACTGAAGAGGATTCCCCAGGCCAGCATGGCAGTTCCTTTTTTTCTTACATTCATTGATGTATGCTCCCTTCTTAAAAGTAAAAAAGCCTGTTTGCCACATAGTTTCTACGTGATCCAAACAGACATGATAAGAAAGCGGATGCTCCGCCTTCCTCCCTTTTCAGGGTATCTATTATAAAAAGCTGTGCTCCGCAGCCTTTATAATCACGCCGAAAAAGGCAGGTCTTCTGGCTCAGGCATCCTCATCACCGGCTCCTTCCCACATAGATTCATGCAGTGGCGTTTCGCAAAAGCCTGTTCCTATTTTAACAGCTTTCTGCATCCGGTAACTCTTCCTTTACAGCGGCGGGACCGCATGGGCTTTCCACCCATTTCCCTATTATCCCGGACTTCCCATGGAATCCGGGCACCTTTTTCTGTTCTGTTTTCCATTTTCCCTCAGCAGGCAGGGATCGAGGCTTTACCCCCTGTTTGATACTCCGAAATAATATCCCACGCCCCATTTTGTATGTACATATCTGGGGTCACTTGGACTTGGCTCGATCTTTTCTCTCAGACGGCGCACATGAACGTCTACCGTACGCACATCCCCGCTGTCCATGGCTCTGTTTCCCCATACATAATTCAAAAGCGCCTCACGGCTGTATACCTTGTTGGGATTGCGTACCAGAAGCTCTAAGAGATCAAACTCCTTTGCAGTAAGGTTGATCTCCTTTTCACCGATAAATACTCTGCGCCCCTCTGTGTCCATCTTTAAATCTCCAGAACCGATCATAGAAGAGGGTTCCTCCCGCTTCTGGCGCTTTGCCTTCAGGCTTCGCCGGATAATGGCCTTGATCCTGGCCTTTACCTCCAGAATGTTAAAGGGCTTGCTGATGTAGTCGTCCGCCCCGTACTCCAATCCCAGGATCTTATCCATATCGCCGCCCTTGGCCGTCAGCATGATCACGGGCATGTCGGAAAATTCCCGAATCGCCTGACATACTTCAAAACCGTCATGCTTTGGGAGCATCACATCTAACAGCACAATATCATACTCTGTCTTTTTTGCCAGTTCTATGGCTTCCTCTCCGTCATAGGCACAGTCCACCTCAAAACCGTCCTGCTCCAGACTGAACCGGATTCCCTTTACGATCAGTTTTTCATCATCTACTACCAATACCCGAGCCATGTTTCATTTCCCTTCCTGTCTGTCTATTTAAAAATGCCCTGACGGGCGCAGTTTTCTTTTAAACGGTTATATCATCCCGTATCTTTTCAAATGCACTTTCCTTGATCCCGGATACATTCATAATATCCTCGATCGAGCGAAAAGCCCCCACTTCCTGACGGTACTGGATAATCGCCTCCGCCCTGGATTTTCCAATGCCTGTCAGCGTCATCAGCTCCTCTGCACCGGCCTTATTCAGATTCACTTTTCTGCCCGTTGAAGCGCTTTTCCCAGGGCTTCCGCTAAAATCGTCACCGGGATCCGTCACAAAGGCCTGATCTGAAAGAATCCCCTGAGTCTTCAGGCGCTCTGCCTCTGTCCGGTCCGGAACTTCGATCCGCATCCCGTCCTCTAAGACCATGGCCAGATTGAGAATACTGCCATCTCCCTGCTCAAGGATTCCTCCAGCTGCTTCCAAAGCCTGAAATACACGGCTTCCTGCATTCAGGGAATACACTCCCGGAGCCGCCACCTGACCGCAGACATGGATCCAGATCTGCTCTTCTTCCGGATTTTCTGCCTCCGAAGCAACTTTTGCCTCTGAAAAAGCAATTTCTTTCCCCGGACAATCAGCAGTCTCATCCGAAAAAGAGGCTTCTGGCTCCGAAAAAACCTTCTCCCTGCGTTCCCCGTCTTCTGAGTATTCGAGGCTTACCTCTGTCCCCGGCGATGGCTGGGAGCAGCTGTATAAAATCCCTGCCAAAAACATTCCCAATAAAAGTAAAATAATCCTTCCCTGCTTGTGCTTTTTTAATTCCTTCAACGATATCTCCTCCTTTTAGAGATACCGTCCCGGCCTGCTGTATCTATTCTATCGGAAAGCCGGTTTAAATACAAGCGTTATTTCTTATCCTATCGCTGAAAAATGATAATCCCCCCTACAGCGATCGCGGCCCCCAAAAGCTTATTCCATGCAAATGGAGCCTTTTCCACGCCAAACAGGCCAAACAGCTCGATCAGATAAGCCACGATGATCTGAGCCACCACGATAAGAAGAGAAGTTCGGGCCGGCCCCAGAGCCGCCATGCTGCGGATCACCGTGTAGGTGATCAAGGCCCCGATCACGCCGCCTGCCAGAACATACTTTGGCGTCACCCCCATGAGACAGGATACCGGCTGGCGTCCGGTAAACAGCCAGATCACCACACAGGTCAGCAGAGCCGTAGCCTGTACCCATCCTGCTGCCACCCATACACTGGTCTGCTTTGTTACTTCTGTGTTAAATACACCCTGCACACTCATAAGAGCTCCCGATAAAAGAGCAATGATCCATCCTGTCATCCGTTTTTCCTCCTGATTGTTTTATACACCACTGTTTCCAACGGTTCTAACAGTCATTTTTCCCATCCTCTCTTTCCCTATACACAGATTATTTGTATACGGACTTTATTTTTTGTATACAAATCCGATTGTTTTCTCTGTATCTCTGGGTTATAATCCATAGGAATCCCCTGTTTCCGACAGAATCTGTCCGGAGTTTTCCGAACCCGACATAAAAAATGGGAAGAAACGGAGAACATGATCATGACAGCAAACAATGAACCAGCCGCGGACCTCACAGAAAAGGACCGGGCCTTCAGAGCCTTTGTACGGGAAGAAAATATGTGGAAGGTGGTCTTCTATGTATGTACGCCCCTGGCCCTTTACCAGAGCTTAAATCAGATTTTTAAAATCTTTGATTCCATGATGGCGTCCCACATCGGCGCTTCCTCTGTGTCTGCCGTAGCCTATCTATCCCAGCTTAACCTCATGCTTTCCGCTCTGGGCGGCGGACTGGCTGTAGGCGCCAGCATCAAGGTCAGCGAAGCCTACGGAGCCGGAGATTTCAAACTGGTAAAACGGAGAGTCAGCACTCTTTTTTCCCTCTGCGGAATCCTGGGAGCCAGCATTTTGCTGATCCTTGTCCCCTTTGCGCCCCAATTTCTGCGCCTTGCAAGAACGCCGGAGGAATTTATCACAGAAGGCACCACCTATTTTATCCTGGATCTTTTTGGAATTGTACTGAATTTTTTTAACAGTGTCTACATTGCAATCGAACGGGCCAGAGGAAACTCCCAGCGGATCCTTCATCTGAATATGGGCGTTATTGTGGTAAAGCTGGCCCTTACCGCTCTCTTTGTATATGTATTCCACAGCGGGATCAATATGATCGCCGTTGCCACCATCATTTCCCAGCTTCTGATGTTTTCTGCCGCCATCTACCACTTAAGCCGTAAAGGAAACGCATTTTCCTTCTCTTTAAGGAGCATTTCCTTAAAACGGCGTGTGGTTCGGCCCATGGTGCTCTTATCCGTACCTGTAATCATCGAAAAAATGGCATTTTCCTTTGGAAAAGTAGTGGTAAATTCCATGTGCACCATCTACAGCCCTCTTACCGTAGGAGCACTGGGTATTTCCAATAATCTGGGCGGCATTACCACCAATCCCCAGAACGGCTTTCAGGAGGGCGGCTCTGCCATTATCAGCCAAAGCCTGGGAGCAGGACTTCCCAAACGTGCCTTAGAGGCCTTCCGGTGCATCCTCATCATCAATATGGCAATCGGGGCCGTTCTTATGAGCCTGACCCTGATCTTTTTAGGGTCCATCAGCCGTCTCTTTTCCGGCGGTGATCCTCAGTTCCAGCAGATGATCTGTTCCATCTACCAGATGGAAGCTTTAGGATCCATTCCCCTTGGTATCAATGCGGCTGTTATGGCTCTGCTTTACGGATTTGGCAAGACAAGGATTTCCCTTATCATCAATTTCAGCCGTGTATTTATCTTCCGTGTACCTGTACTGTGGGGTCTGCAGCAGTTCACGGACCTTGGAGATATCAGCGCCGGAATCGTCATGGCCGTGAGCAATATTGCCACCGGCGTTCTGGCCGTCATCGTAGGCTGGATCACCATCCGGCAGATTAAAAAGCAGTACGGGATTTAATAATCCCCCTGCTTTAAAAGTTCCCTCAGATACCGGAAGGTTTCCTTTTCTCCCCGATCCTTCAGCATAATCAAAAGCCTTTCAAGCAGCGCCCTGGTTTCCGGATGAATGGTTATGTATTTTTTCGTAAATTCATAGTATTCCAGAGGCGCTGCGCTGGTATAAGCCTTTCCCTTATACACCTCACAGGCCGCAATCCGGTCACAGATCATCTCTGCCACATACCGCAGCGGCATCTTATTTCCCACTAATCCCTCTTCCTTACGGACAGAAATATCGATCCAGTATTCATAATGATGCTTATTGCGGCCCTTGTGGTGAAGCCAGGCCTTTGAATAGCCCAGATCTTCTCTTTCCGCCGCATTGGGACTGCGCGTTCCCTGATAATAGCGTACACCGGTAAAAAACTCCTCAGGGCTGTATTTTGACAGATCATGGGTCAGCCCTTGGCGGTAAAGCCCGATCTGAAAGCAGTGCCTGCATACCAGCATCCGATGTTTTGTAATGGTTTTAAAATGATTCCATATATTGATCAGTTTCATTACGCTCTCCTTTAAAAGTTACTTAAAAACAGCCCTGTATAGACCCCGGTTTATGCACAAAATGTTTGACACCCGGTAAGATCTGTGATATTCTAATGGAAGCTGTGAAATTACTTGCAGCTTAACATTTTTTTTATTTTTTTGGAGGTATCACAATGAAAGGTACAGTTAAGTGGTTCAACAACCAGAAGGGTTACGGCTTCATCTCCGACGAGCAGGGCAACGATGTATTCGTTCACTACTCTGGTCTGAACATGGAAGGCTTCAAGTCCTTAGACGAGGGCGCAGAGGTTGAGTTCGACGTAGTAAACGGAGCTAAGGGTCCTCAGGCTACCAACGTAACCAAATTATAATCAATGAACAAACAGTGTACCTTTTTCAAACATATATCGGTTCGATAGAAAGTTGAAGTAAGTTATATCTGAATTTCAAATGATTACCGACAAGAGCCAGTCGAAAGACCGGCTCTTGTTGTTTTTAATTCACAGGACTATGATCTGGCCAGCTCCAGGAGCTCCTTTAATTCTTCCACATCAAACACATAGTTCTTATTGCAGAAGTGGCAGTTCACCTCAATGGGCTTGCCGTCGTCGATCATTTCCTGAATATCCTTCTTTCCCACGCTGATCAGTGCCTTTGCCACCCGGTCTTTGGTACAGTTGCAGTAGAAACGGGCCGGAAGCTTATCATTGATCTCCAGGCCAAATTCTCCTAAAATGTACTCCAAGATCATCTCCGGCGTATTTCCCACATCCAAAAGCGTGGTAATAGAGTGAATCTCCTTAATCTTATTCTCTAAGGCGTCAATTACTGCATCAGACGCCCCCGGCATGAGCTGGATGATAAAACCGCCGGCCTGACGGACCGTATTGTTCTTATTCATCAAAACGCCTAATGCCACAGAAGAGGGCGTCTGCTCAGAGGTTGCGTAATAATAGGTAAGATCCTCCGCAATCTCTCCTGTCACAAGGATAGTCTGGCCCACATAGGGATCCTTTAAGCCGATATCCTTGATCACGCTTAACACGCCCAGTCCCAGCGCTCCGCCTACATCCAGCTTTCCCTTGTCATTGGGAGGAAGCATTACCTCCGGATGGAACGCATAGCCCTTTACTCCGCCGTGGGCGTCTGCCGTCACCACAAGACCGCCGATGGGGCCGTCTCCCTGGATCTTCAGTGTGAGAAGGTCTGCGTCTCCCTTCATGTCATATCCCATCATAACAGCCGCTGTCATCAGCCGTCCCAGAGCAGCCGTAGCCACAGGACTTGTATTGTGAGCCTGTCTGGCTGCCTCGGTCAGATCTCTGGTCGTAGCCGCAAAGGCCCGGATCTGTCCCTCAGCCGCCGTGGCCCGGATTACATAATCTGCCATTTTTATCTTCCTTTCTCTGTCTTTCCCTTTTCTCTCAGGATCACATAGATCCGTTCGCTGTCCTCTTTTACCGGATCCTTTGTAAATGCGTCGTAGGCTGTGACAAATTCCATTCCGGCTGCCTCAGCCGCCGCCTTCACCTCATCCAAAGAATAACATCTCTGAAAATGAGTTTCCTCAAACTTCCGGTACAGCTCCCCCTCCCGGATAAAAAGAGTCAGATCGTACTCATTGATCCGCTCCTTCTCATCATAATAATTCTGCCAGATAAAGCTGCTCTCTGTGCGGTCCTCCGCAAAGGTATTTTCCCCCATAAGCTCTTTATATTTGTATTCTGTATTCAGATCAAAGATAAATACGCCACCGGGATCCAGATAATTATTCGCCAGGCGGAACACCTGCGTCAGCTCCTCCGGCTCCATAATGTAATTCATGGAATCGCAGATACTCACCACCGCCCGGACGGTGCCGTAAAGCTCAAATTCCCGCATATCCTGCAAAAGATAAAGGATATCCAGGCCGGCCGCAGCCCGCTTTTCCATGGCGATCTCCAGCATCTCCTCCGAATTGTCAGCGCCGATCATATCGTATCCTGCCTCTGCCAGAAGCTGCGTCATGCTTCCGGTGCCGCATCCTAAATCCAGCACCAGGCCATCCTCTGCGCCGTACTCCTTTAACAGCTCCTTCAGATAAGCGGCCCATTCCTCATAGGGAACATTGTCCTGAAACAGGTCATAGACCTGTGCAAAGCTCGTATATGCTTCCATCTGCCTGCCTCCATCTTTCCCCTGTAACGCCAACTGCCTGTCCGGAAATACCGGGCAGGCAGTCTGTGCAGCTTATTTACGCGTTCTTACCGCAGCACTTCTTATACTTCTTGCCGCTTCCGCAGGGACAGGGATCATTTGGGAAGATCTTCTTTTCCTTGCGGATGGTGCCTGAAGCCTTCTGTGCCTTATACAGCTCCTTGCGCTTCTCCTCAGACAAAATGCTGTCCCACTGTGGCAGCTCATAGAGCCAGTTTGCCTTTGCCTCTACCATGTTGTAGTACAGCTTCTCAGGATCGATCTCGATCTTTACCTCTGTATCCTCCTCCATGGTATCGATCGGGTTCTCATAACCCTTTAAGCTCTCATTGATGCCGTCTAAAAAGCCGGTCATGATCAGAAGCTCTGTGTTGTACTTCTCAGCCAGCTCCTTTACAGTACCTGTGATCACCTCTGTAGGTGCGGAAAGGATCTGCTCGTAGATACCCTTCTCAATCTGGAAATATCCTGCCCACAGTTCTTCTTTCTTTTTATCATCCAGGCCGTCACCATATGCCAGATTTCTCCATGTTTCTAATAATGCCATAGTTAAACCATCCTTTTTGTATATTTATAGAAGCCTATAGTATTCTATAGTATATAACAAAACATGAGATTTTTCAAATGGTTTTGTTGGAGTTTGTAATGAAATTCCCCATAAAACGGGGGAAGGCCCGGGGTACTCTGCTTTCGCAGGCACTGCCGGGCCGCGTCATCTCTGACTGTCCTCACTATACCATGGACTGGACAAAAAATCAATGGCTGTCAGGGAAACTTAAAAAAACGTAATATTTTCGTAACAGATGACGCCATTTTACTGCATCTTATTTACAAAAGATTCGCAGTCCGTACATTCCTTCTTGGTAGGATTCATCTCGTGGGTACCGATCTTAATCGTATCAAGAGTACAGTAATCGGTGGTATCTGCATGATACGCACAATTCTTGATGGTACACTGGATACATTCGTTCGTTCCGTTTACTTTCATGGTAGTTCCTCCTTTAATGAATGGGTGTCTGTAAGCTGCCTTATAAAGTATCCTCAGGATTCTGTGAAATATACAGTTCCTCAAAAAATACAATATTTTCTGCCTTTTTGCTGGACATACCATCCTGCGCCTGTATAATAAGGTAGGGCAGGGAGCATTTTCCTGCCTATCAATATGAAAAAGGGGAACTGATTATGGAAAAAATGTATCCCATGCTGTTTACAACATGGAAAACCTACAGCAAAGAACAATTTTTAAAAGACCTCATCGCAGGCATCGTAGTTGCCATCATTGCCCTTCCGCTGTCCATCGCCCTGGCGCTCGCCTCCGGCGTAGGCCCGGAACAGGGTATCTACACTGCCATTGTAGCCGGCTTTATCATCTCATTCCTGGGCGGAAGCCAGGTTCAGATCGCCGGCCCCACAGCAGCCTTCGCCACCATCGTAGCGGGCATTGTAGCCCGAAACGGCATGGACGGACTGGCAGCCGCTACCATCCTTGCGGGCATCATTTTAATCATCATGGGACTCTGCCGGTTCGGCGGGCTGATTAAGTACATCCCATTTACCATCACAACCGGCTTTACCTCCGGTATTGCCGTAACCATCGTCATCGGACAGCTCAAGGACTTTTTCGGCGTAACCTATCCGGAAGGAATGCCCACCATTGAAACCATGGAAAAGCTGAAAGCCTTCTTAGCAGGCATCCATACATTCAATACAGACTCGCTGATCGTGGGCCTCGTATGCCTGGCTATTCTTATCATCGCACCCCGGTTTACGGAAAAAATCCCCGGCTCTCTTCTTGCCGTCATCGGAGGCATTCTCATGGTGCAGCTTCTCCCCCTTCAGGTCAATACCATCGGAGATCTCTACACCATAAGCAATAAGCTTCCTTCCTTCCATATGCCTCAGTTAAGCTTTGAAATGATCCAGACTGCCCTTCCTGACGCTTTTACCATCGCTATCCTGGCGGCCATTGAGTCTCTGCTCTCCTGTGTGGTAGCAGACGGCATGATCAATGGAAAACACCGTTCTAATATGGAACTGGCGGCCCAGGGCGCCGGAAATATCGCTTCCGCCCTTTTTGGCGGCATCCCGGCTACAGGCGCCATCGCCCGTACCGCGGCCAATGTAAAAAACGGAGGCCGTACTCCCGTTGCAGGCATGATCCACGCTGTGGTTCTTGTTCTTATCCTGATTATACTCATGCCATATGCAGCCATGATCCCCATGCCCGCCATTGCCGCTATCCTCTTTATGGTCGCCTACAATATGTGCCAGTGGAGAACCTTCACAGAGCTGGTAAAAACCGCTCCCAAAAGCGATATCGCTGTTCTGATCCTTACCTTCCTCTTAACCATTGTCTTTGACCTGGTAATCGCTATCGAAATCGGCCTCTTAGTGGCTGTGCTTCTGTTTATGAAGCGCATGAGCGATGTAACGGAGGTCCACAGCTGGAAATATGCAGAGGATGAAGAGGAGGCAGAACGCGAAAAACTTAGAAAGCTGTCCCCTCACATCAATGTATATGAAATCAGCGGCCCCCTGTTCTTCGGAGCCGCCGATGTGATTGGACGTATTGCCGTAAAAGATCATGCAAAATGCCTGATCCTGCGTATGAGAAGCGTTCCGGCTCTGGACAGCACTGCATTAAACGCCATGACCGATCTGTACAAAAACTGTGAGAAACGGGGAATCACCCTTATTCTCTCCCATGTAAACCAGCAGCCCATGAAGGTAATGGAAAAAGCAGGCTTTGCTCAGAAGGTAGGCCAGGAAAACTTCTGTGAAAATATTGACAGGGCGATCAAACGGGCTGAGGAGCTTGTGCATTAAGCGATAAGCGCTTTCCCATCCAGCACAGCCTCAATAAGCCGGTCGCCTTCGTAGGTCAGTTTCAGTGAAAAGAAGGGGGCATTTTCATTTAAAAGGCGGAAAAATATCTTATCTCCCTCCCAGATATTCAGTCCGTACACTGCCTCCTTCTTTACCCATTCCAGAGTACCCTCATTGCAGTCAGCCATCTCACCCTCAAAACCGTCTGCCGTGTACAGACACATATACTCCATATCCTCCACCGGACCTCCGGTAGAACGGAATGTAACAAGCCCCCGGAACCGCCAGGAAGTAAGTGTCAGGCCCGTTTCCTCCTTTACCTCCCTCAACAGGCATTCCTCAGGGCTTTCATTTTCTTCAAAATGGCCTCCAATGCCGATCCATTTGTCTTTATTTACATCATTCTTCTTGCTCACTCTGTGAAGCATCAGCCATTCTCCCTCCCGCTCCATGTAGCAGAGAGTTGTCAGCTTTGAGCGTTCCATGTGTTTGTCCTCCTGTTGAACAGTAACTTGCGTATTATCCTGCGTACTATCTTCCTAATATTATACAGATACCGAAGCAATTTTCAATGGCAATTCCGGCGAATATCATGTCTGCCTTTCACACAATTTTATTTTGTATTGCATTTACTTGCTATTTGCATACAATAGTGTTATAATTATAACAAATAGAACACAGAAAGGAGTTATATCTATGGCACAGGCAACTTTAACCGCGCGGGTAGATGAAAAAGATAAAATCAATTTCGATGCCTTTTGTTCCAACGTAGGTTTAAACACCTCAACTGCCATCAATCTTTTTGTGAAAGCAGTTTTACGTGAAAACCGAATCCCATTTGAAATCGCTCAAAGTTCGGATCCATTCTTCTCCCAGTCTAATCTGGAATATGTAAAAAAATCCATTCAGGAACTACGCACAGGAAAAGGTACTGCCCACGAACTGATCGAGGTAGATGAATGAGTGAAAAAATCTGGTCTGATGATGCCTGGGAAGATTACCTTTACTGGCAATCTCAGGACAAAAAAACCATCCGGCGCATCAATCAGCTTATTAAAGATATTGAACGAAATGGTTGTATGGAGGGAATCGGTAAACCCGAACCGCTGACAGGCGACTTACAGGGTGAATTCAGCCGCAGAATTAATGATAAGGATCGCCTTGTAAATGATACCTATTCCTCTTGCATCTTCCCCTGATCTATGATATACATAAATCTATACCAGAACAGAAAGAGGTGAAAGGATGAGAATCGACGCTTGCAGATAACTATAAAATGACGCCAGAATACCGTATTTTATTTACGGTATCCGTGCGTCCGCTGCAAGAAAGTCGTATATCTGTCCACTCACTAAAATATACGCCTCTGTCTTTCAGGGGTAATTTTATGATGAGCCGCAGGATCTGCTTTCCTGCGGCTCTCATTTTTTTACCGGAGGTGCACATTATGTCAATGATAAAAGCGGAACATCTTACCTTTTCCTACCCATCCAGCTCCGACCCCATTTTTGAAGATGTGAATTTTCAGATCGATACCGACTGGAAGCTGGGCTTTGTAGGCAGAAACGGCAGGGGGAAAACCACATTTTTAAATCTGCTCATGGGAAAATATGAATACCGGGGAACCATCCATTCTTCTGTCTCCTTTGACTATTTCCCCTATGAGGTTTCAGATCCCTCTAAAATGACACTGGAAATCATGTATGAAATCTGTCCCGATGCTCAGGACTGGGAATTTATGAAGGAACTCTCCTGTCTGCAGACGGACTGCGAACTGCTCTGGAGGCCATTTTCCACTCTGTCCAAAGGCGAACAGACAAAAGCGCTCCTCGCTGCACTTTTCTTAAATCAGGGCCATTTTCTTCTGATCGACGAGCCTACCAACCACCTGGATGCAGCTGCCAGAGAAACCGTCGCAGCTTACCTCAAGAAGAAAAAGGGCTTTATCCTGGTTTCCCATGACCGCTTCTTTTTGGACAGTTGCGTGGATCACATTCTTTCGTTAAACCGGGCTGATATCGAGGTACAGAGCGGCAATTTTTCCTCCTGGATGACTAATTTTACATACAGGCAAGCCTGTGAGCTGGCCCAGAATGAACAGCTCAAAAAGGAAATCGGCCGTCTAAAGCAGGCATCTGCCCGTACTGCCGGCTGGTCCGACCGAATCGAAGCCTCCAAAATCGGAAGCGGCTGCGCAGACCGGGGATTTGTAGGCCACAAATCTGCGAAAATGATGCAGCGCGCCAAATCCATTCAGTCCAGGCAGCAAAAAGCCATTGAGAAAAAATCCGGTCTTCTGAAAAACACTGAAACAGCAGAAGCCCTTAAGCTTCTGCCCCTGCGTTACCGAAGCCAGACCCTGATTTCCTGCCGTGACCTCTCCATCCGATACGGGGACCGTGCCGTCTGCGGGCCGTTTTCCTTTACTCTGGAACAGGGAGAGCGCCTTGCCTTAAACGGAAAAAACGGAAGCGGCAAGAGCAGTCTCTTAAAGCTGATCCTTGGAGAAGATATAAAGAAAACCGGAACCATTTCTATAGGCTCCGGCCTTATTATCTCCTATGTTTCCCAGGACACCTCCCATTTAAGCGGAACTCTGTCCGACTATACCGTTCAGTGCGGGATTGATGAAAGTCTCTTTAAATCGATTCTCCGAAAGCTGGACTTTGAGCGGATCCAGTTTACAAAGGATATGGCGCAATTTTCGGGCGGACAGAAAAAGAAGGTACTGATCGCAAAAAGCCTCTGTGAACAGGCCCATCTGTATCTGTGGGATGAACCCTTAAACTTTATTGATATCTATTCCAGAATGCAGATCGAACAGCTGATTTTGGATTTTTGCCCTACTATGATCTTTGTAGAGCACGACCGGGCCTTTCGTGAAACAATCGCCACCAAAACCCTGGAACTGTAGCTGTTTTGGGCCAGGCTGTCACAAATTTTCTCCTTGTCCATATATTATAGTATCCCGATCCATCTTCGGGAAGAAGGGAGATAATCACTATGAATGAAACAACTTCTCTGACCTGCCAGACCCAATGCCCTACTGCCTGCCCCTGCCCCATCCTTTTAAGCATCGCATCCTCCATCGCCCATGAGGAAGACGCTCTGGCCTGCATTTTAAATGCAGAATGTGCAAAAATCAACCGGGTAATTGCCGCTTCCAGCGACTACGAAGTACTCATTGCCATCGACACTTCTGTTCAGGCTACCCTTGAACGGGTAATCGAGCTGGAAGGCGTATTAAAAGCAAAGCTGGATTCCATCCTTCCGTTTTTAAATGAGTGTATCTGATAATTGACTGTACTGCCTATGAGCCTATCGTAAACACCCAAAGAGCGGCGTGACACTCCCATAGGGGACTAAAATCAGCTTTATAATCCTGCCTCAGGCTTCAAAAAAGAATGCCTGAGGCTTTTTATTCAATTTATTTTAATTGGCAAATATTCTATAGTCTCTCAAAGAATATTATGTTACAATAAAGGTAATTACGGGAGGTGACAGCATGAATACTGACACGACTATAGCAAAAAATATCCGTGTAACTGATGAAAAGGCAAGTTATGATGCAGCCTGTAAGCGCCTTTTGTCAGAAAAAATTATTCTGGCATGGATTATGAAGAACTGCGTAGAAGAATACAGAACTTGTGATGTCAATGAGATAGCAGAAAACTATATCGAAGGACAGCCGCAAGTGGGTGAAGCAGCCGTATGATTTCTGCACAGTACGGAACAGAGTTTACAGAAGTACATTATGAAAAAATTAAAAAAGTATACAGCATTTGGATCTGTATGAATCCTCCAAAGAATCGTGAAAACAGTATTACCAGTTATCTGATTTCAGAAAAAAATCTGATAGGGGATGTAAAAGAAACGAAGTCTAATTATGACTTAATGACAGCAGTTATGATTTGTCTTGGAAAAAACGAATCCACAGATACAAATGTATTAAAGCTGTTAAATGTTCTTCTTTCGACAGAAACCGACTCAGAGGACAAGTGCCAGATATTGGAAGACGACTTCAAAATTAAAATGACACAGACATTAGAAAGTGAGGTGTCGCTTATGTGTAATTTAAGCAAAGGTGTAGAGGAACAGGGCATCCAGAAAGGGCTGGAACAGGGCATCCAGGCAATGATAGCTACTTTAAAAAAACTTCAAATACCTACAGAAACTATCTTAATGGAAATATGTGAAAAATTTAGTTTGACGAGAGAAGACGCAGAAAAGTATTTAAAATAACAGGCATATTTTCCCTTTATAAATCCCATTCTACCGTATCATACTATCTCCGGAGGTGATTCAATGCATAAAAACAGTCAAAATCCATATGGAGACGGAGATACCCCGGAAGTAGATTATGAGCCATACCGCAATGGAAGCGAGGTCATCACTCCCGTAGACCCGCTGCCCGAATCCACCAGAGAGCGACGCGACGGCCCCGGAGGGGAATAACGAATAACATGTGCTCAGGCTCCTGCCACAGTCTCCAGAAAGAATGACTGGGGCAGGAACACTGAATACCGGAACATCAATTACGCTTTCATGTCTTCAAAATAACGTTCTTTACAGACTACAAAAGCCCCGGCCTTTTTAGAGCCGGGGCTTTGTGGTTTAATGCTTTACAGCTGATTTCTCAACATCAGTTTTCTTCGTCCTTGCGTCTTTTACTTAAACCAGTAATTGCAAGAAGGATTCCTGAGAACGCCATCAGTAATGTAGATTTCATTGTGGTCTGGCCTGTCTTTGGCAGAGGAGCCATTGGAACCATACCATCATTGATGGAGATTACATCACCTGTGCCTGTTCCCGGTACGGAAGCTAATGGAACCTCTGGGTTATCAATCGTAACTGTCACGCCAGGGCCTCCGGTAGAATCACCGCCGCTGCCGCTTGGGCCGCCGCCGTTTCCACCGCCTCCGCCGCCACCGCTGCTTCCGCCGCCATTGTAATCAAAGTACGCGGTAAACGTGGTGTCCGCATCAAAGCTTGCTGCAGAGATTTCATCTGTGTTTGCAAAATTAGTTGTTCCGTCAGACCAGCGTTCAAAGCTGTATCTGCCGTTTGCGGATACGGTTACATCTGCAAATGGATTTACAGATTTGGTTTCAAGAACCTGGTATCCGTTTTCGCCTTCTGTCACCGTTACGATCGTACGAACTTCCACTACAGCTCCGTTTACAGTTCCATAGCTTGGATTCTCAGATATATAACGGAATGTGATCTGGCGGTAATCTGGGATATTATCCGGATGGTTTGGATCTGGATTTTCAGGATCTGTCTCACCGATCTTATCTTCTGCGAAGTAGGCGGTGAAGGTGGTATCCTGTAAGTATGTCTGAGATTTCATAATCTGCATATCCGCAGTGTAATCTCTTCCCTCAGTATCTACCCAGTAATCAAAGGCAAATCCTCCAAGGGCCTGTGCGGTTGCACCCTCTGGGCTGATCGGATACTTATCAATGTAATTTCCGGCTTCATCCGTAAAGGTATGAACTTCTTCTTCTACACTAACAGTTCCCATTGTTTCATCCGCACTTACATAGCGGAAAATGGTCTGATACTTGTCCGGATGTCCGTCTGGGTTAGTTGGGTCTGTTGGATCTGTTCCACCCTTCTCATCCAAAGTATAGTAAATATCTACACGGTTCTGGGTTTCATCGTTAGTAACCAGTTTATCCGCTCCATCCACCTTTACCAGCACATATGTATGATCCTTGTATGTCTCATGTTGTAAAACATCCACATTTGACATTTCCAGAATTCCTGTTCCATATGGTGCTGTACCCTTTGTAGATTCAACTGCAGTTTCATTTAAACCTTCATAGTGTTTCACTACTTCATAGTTATAATTCTTCTGCTGATAAATGATTTCTACACGGTTTGCATTCGGGTCATTGGTAATCAGGCGATCGGCTCCCTCTACCTTCACTAACTCGTAAAGATTTTCCTTGTAAAGCTCTTCCTGCAGTACTGTCACACCAGATGCTTCCAGGATGTTCTGGCCGTATAATGCGGTTCCGCTCTTAAATACTGCGTCTACCTCATTTCCGTTTGCATCCAGGTATCTCTTTACTACGTCGTATACATATCCATTCTTTCCGAAGCTAACTTCATATGCGGTATTTTCTGTAATCTGTGTCTCTATGGTTGGTTTTTCTGCCGGTTCTCCATTTGCCTTCCACTGCTCTGTAGATGGATCATATCCCTCAATTGGAGCTGCGTCAGCAATCTGGTCTTTACTTAGAGTTCCATATGCACCTTCAGTTCCAGGTTCAGCGTATTCCAACTCTTTTTCATTTGAAGACGTATGCTTATAAATTGTTACATAAACAGGTTCTGTAATGCTTACAGTTCCATTTACTGCTTCATAGCGAACGATTACCTGATACTTATCCGGAATTTCATCTGGGCCAATTACATCAACATCATAATATACTGTGATCGTTTCACCATTCTGAATTGTTTTTCCACCGTTAAGCAGTGTATTTTCAGAACGCTCCAGATCCATACTATTTCCGTCATAGGTATAACCATCTTTTGACCTTAATGTAATATCCTTAACGTCTAGTGTAGTATCTGCGCTATTTATCCATACCTCTTCTGTAACCGTTTCAATTTCACCAATCAATTCATTTGTGTCTCTGCAAATATGCTCTACTGTATAGCTGAGCTTTTTTGTTACAGATTGATCTTCTGTATAGGTATAAGTAAATGTACGCTCCTCTGCACTGGTTGTTTTTGTAATAACAGCATCAAACGGAGTCCTATCCCAATCTCCAGCTTTATAACCTTTATTGGCCTTGTCTCCTACACCTGGAACAATATCCCCGGTAACTGTATAGCTGCCATTATCATCCCACGTTCCACCTGTCATTAAAGTAACAACCTGAACCTTTTGGGTGTTAGTTTCATCATTCCAGCTTCCGTTTACTACCTTAAAGTATACTTCTGTCTGATACTTATCCGGTACATGATCCCCATTTTCATCTTTGGAATATACTACCTGAATCTTTCCATCGTTTTCAATGGTTCCGCTGCCTGTCAATCCAGTAACAATACTCGGATCAGCTGGGTCAGTTATCACTGCAAAAGCATGACTGTTGCTGTCATAGATATATTCGGCATCCTCGGCCTGAACCGTAATGTCTTTCACCTGAAGAACCTGAGGATCATTTACCCATACATCCTGTGTAACAGTCTCTGTCCTAAATACTTCAGCAGTATCATCATAAATATGCTCTACCGTATAGCTTAACTGATTAACTGCCGCATCATCTTTTACAAAGTTAACTGTTACAGTAATGTTTGTAACATTGCTCAGTTCCTCTCCAATGTTCTTTGCCATGATGCTTGTGACTGCAGATCCATCTTTTGGCTCATACTCCACAAACTTTCCGCCTTCTTCCGGATTCCAGCTGACGGTCATACCGCCAAACTTATATCCGTTTTCAGCAGTTATAATGGCTGCACCATCAAACATTACAGACTTTCCATCTTCAGATACAGTTGGAAGTGATGTTACCTGGAGATCAGGCATCTGGTTTTCTGCTACAACTGTTTCAGTACCAGTTCCATGCTCACCTGCCGCATATGTAATGCTGTATGGTGTTTCATTTTTATCCGGAATCGTATTTCCATTATCATCCAGAGTATAAACAGCTGTAATTGAAATATCGCCTTCTACGATTCCCTGTGTCTCTCCATCCGTTCTTAACCAAGTATAATTGTGACCCTCGTACTCTATGCTTGAATCAATAAAATCGTTCACATCATAGGAATCGCCAATAGTCACTGTCTCGTTATGTGCGTCCTTTAAGGTCTTTGGCTCTGCACTGTCATCTACATACTCAATCGTCAATGCAGCCTCATTACGTTCCCAGTTCGCCTTAAATGTAAGATTTCCATAACTGCCTGGCAAAATAACGGTGTTTAATGGATCATGCTCACCATTGATTGCTTCTCCTACCACAAGCTCCCAACCAGTAAACTTATATCCATCCCTCACCGGATTATTAAGCTTTAATCCACTTTCTGGAATCTCAATAGGCTTATAAGTTAAAGGATTCGTTGTTTCTGTTCCGCCATCGAGCTCATATGTAATCTTATACTCTGCGGGAACCAGATTAAATACTACAATGTTCTCTCCAGCAGTAAGCTCTACATTCTGGAATATCTGATCGTTCTCAATCTTATATCCCAGCGGAAGAATCCGCTTAATATTGGCATTTACCTTAATCGTATGCGCTTCACTTGTAAAAGGTCCGTCTTCTGCAATAACTTTATCTTTATACTTATAGTGAACTTTATAGTTGAGTTCTCCTTCTTTTGTATAAGTAAATACAATTACATTTTCAGAAGAATCTGCTTTCAGTGTATGTGTTTTACTGATAGCATCCGGCACATATCCGGCATATGTTCCTGTAGGCGTGATCGCTTCTGCAATTACAGTTACTCCTACCTTTCCGCTTCTTGGTGCCTCTTCCTCAATCACGGTTCCATCTGATGTCTGATGTTTGACGGTGTAGGTAGTTGTCGTGGACTGCTGCCATTTTGCGTAAATAGTACGATTCTCTGTAATCTGAGCTGCATAGTCAAATGCACTCTGGCATTCCTGATCGGTATACCATCCCTTGAAGATATAACCTGGTTTTTCAGGAATAAATGCTTTAACCTTGCCATTACGTACAACATTCTGAGTCCCATATACCGTATTTACATCTTCAGAGTCAACAAACTTTACTTCATAGGAAACTGGATTCCATTTTGCATAGAGAACCAGTCCCTTCGGCATTGTGTAATCGCCGTCATAGGCTTCTGTGAACTCCGGATCAAGATACCAACCTTCAAAGGTTCCGTCACCATATGGATTATATTCCGGTTCTTCTAAATACTGGGTGATGTCGTTCTTGTATGGAACGGTATGCGTATTTGTTTGATCTCCGTTAACCAGTTCCAGCTGATAATCAGCCTTAGTATAGTAGAATTCATTGTCTCCTTTTGCCCAATGTCCTCTGTCAGATCCATTTTTATCACCATCTTCCCACGGAGAAACATTACTGCCGAATCTCTCATAACCGTCAATTACGAAAAATTCTTCCTCATAGGTAGGATAAGCTCCACTTGACAGCTTTAAAACAACCGTGGTCATTTCTGAAAATGTCTTGCCTTTATATTTGACAGTTCCGCCGAGATCTTCCAGGTAATACTTTAATACCATTTTGGTATATCCACCTATATTACCTGTAGAAATTGGCATATTCTGTCCTGGCATTGTCGACTGATAACCAGTATAATGACCATTCAGCCACTCCCAGTTAGAACCCTCCCACTCTGTTCCAGGACCAACCAAAGCATTCCACTGATCTCCAATAAACTGCTCATACTTGGCTGTAATTGTGAGATCGCCGTGTCCGCCATTCCACTCATAGCAGTTATTTGTGTGGGTATGTTCTACCTTACCACAAACAGGTTCTGCGCTGAAGCATTGTCTGGTATGAGAGTGCCACTTATTTGTACAGGTTAATTTATAGCATCCTTCATCCCAGTTAAAAAATCCCTGTGATGGTTCCTCATGTGTATGTTCACGCAATTCACATACCAGTTCTTTTCTTCCAGTAGCCGTTCCTAAAAACGTAATTGTATACTGCTTTCTGGTATACTTTACAACAATCACCGTACTTCCGTCTGCGGCAACAACCTCACTGGTAGACTCTTTAAAGCTAAAATGTTCTGTATCAAATCCCTGTGGTTTTTTGGTTTCACCATCTGCCTGTACTGTTGTACCTGAAATGGCCCGTAAATCAACCGTTCCTGCATATGAATAATTATCATCATCTGCATTTTCTGTCAGATATACAGCCTTATAACCGACCAATGTACCTTTCCATTTGGCATATACGGTCTGGTCTTCTGTCAGGCGAAGAGTCGAATCTGCCTTTTCCTTCAGGTCTGCATCCAGATACCAGCCGTCAAAGGTATATCCCTCTCTCTTTGGCACATCATTTCCATCAGCCAGAGTTATCTCTGCCTCATACTTTGCTGTTACAGATGGAACATAAGAGCCTCCTGTCGTATCGTATAACAGGGTATATTCGTTTCTATCATACTTAACCTCAACTACAACACCTTCTGCAACCTTCTGCTGGCTGATCTCCTGAGGAGTAAATCCATCGATTGAAAGAGGCTGTGCACCGGTTAAGCCATTCACCTTACCGGTTAATGTCTGGGTTTCTTTAAGATCATATTTCTCGGGATCATTCAAATTCTGTACCATATGTCTTACTGTATACTCAACATCTCCTGCCTCATACAGTACATCTACAATGATCTTTCCTGCCTCTGTAATATCATTTACATTTTTAAGAATATTATCCTCAATCACAAAATCAGAATCAGGAGCAACCCATGGTGTATAGCCATCAATTACAGGCAGTTCATATTCAACCGGGAATTTATTTTCCTCATCTGCTGTTACTTCAAATGCATGAGACTGCATCAGAGGTGTACCGCTGGCTTTATCCAGGAAATTCACCTTAACGATCAGTTTATTTTCATCGGGCACGATATCAATATCATCCAGATCGCCTACGTATACTGCAGAAAATGTATCTATATTCTGTGATTCAGAATCTCCCTCCATGCGCTCTACTATATGATATCCTTCCGATACCTGATAGTATACTTCAAGTGCGCATTCGTAGCACCCTTCTGTCTCCTGAAAATCATCCGCAGTGAGAACCGGCATAGCTGCTTCCTGAAGCTCCATGCCTTCTTTTTCATACTCATACGCTTCAAGATTTAAAAGACCATCTGTAAAATCATCTTCTCTGAATGTGAGAAGCTTTGTTTTTCCATATGTACGTTCGCCGTCTTCAAGAATATGAAAAACCTCAACTCTATATGTACCCTTGGTAAACATATCCGGAGTGAGCTTCAGCGCTTTTACTGTTGTCGTATACGCCTTCGCCGTACTGCACCATCCCATACCAACCAGGTCGGTATCTGTGGCTGCGGGCTTGTTTCCCTCTTCCGGTTCAGCTGGAGTTGCAGGCTGAACGGGTGCCTGAGTCTCAGTCTCGGCAGGCGCTGTGGTCTCTGTTTCAGCAGGTGCTGTGGTCTCAGCTTCTGTGGTTTCCTCTGTCTCCTGCGTTTCAGGAGCCGTTGTGGTTTCCTCAGACTCTGTGGTCTCTTCACTGCTTTCTGCCTCTGTGGAGGTTTCCTCTGTTGCTTCTGTACTTTCCTCCGGCGCTGCGGTTGTTTCTTTGGAAGTGGTTTCCTCAGCGGCCGTTGTCTCTTTTTCAGGAGCAGCTGTGGTTTCCTTCTCAGTTTCTTCAGCCTCGGTTTCCTTTTCCTCGGTCTCAGCCTCAGTTTCCTTTTCAGCTTCTGTTTCGGAAACTTCCTCTTTTTCGGTCAGAGCTGTCTCTTCCTTCACAGCTACTACCGGTACCTGATGACGGGAAATAGAGGAAAGTGTTACTTCGGAATCATCCTGAGACTTTTCCTCATCAGCTTCTATCTCTGGTGCCTCGGTTTCCTCAGGAGCCTCTGTCTCCTCTTTCTCTGCCTCTGTAGCTTCTGTTTCAGCCTCAGTGGTCTCTTCTTTTGTTTCTTCGGAGGTTTCTGTTTCCTGAGCCTCTGTGCTCTCCGGCGCTTCGGTTGTTTCTTCTGTCTCGGAAGATTCTTCTGTCGCATCGGGAGCTTCCGTTTCCTCAGGGATGGTGGTCTCCTCAGGAGCTGTTGTCTCAGCCGGGTTCAGTGTTTCGGCCGGGGTTTCCTCCGGCTGACTTTCCGGAGCACTTGTTTCAGGCACAGCCGGCAATGTTTCTTCCGGCTTTGAAATGATATTGCTCTCTTCTTCACCAAATTTGTCTTCATAGCTCTTGACTGTGATCCGCTTGGTGCTCTTGACCTTTTCTTCCCCATCTACCGTGCGGATGATCTTTGTGGAACAGCTAATGGTGTCTTCTCCGTTATTTATGTATAAGAAGATGACTTCCTCATCGCCTGTGACCATATACATATCATCGGCATCCTCAGGAAGACGAACGAACACTCTTACTTCTGCGTCCATATCTCCGCCTTCCACCGGGGGAAATACTTCGTAGACCTTGCCCTCGCCAAAGAACAGGGCATCGAACTTTTCAATGGCTCCATTGGTAAAGTTCAGATCATCCGCTGTCACCGGGCTTTGGGTTTCTACTGCATCATTGATGGCTTCCACCAGATCTGCTCCGTAGATCTCGAAGTCGACTCTGTTTCCTTCTGCCGCATAGGCCACGTTCAGATCTGTACCCACACTGGTAAAGATCATCGCGAACGCCAGCATCAGCGCCAGGAAACGCTTTTGGGTGTTATAGCGCTTCTGCAGAAACACCCTTGGTCTTTTCTGTCCTTCCATACTTTTTCTCCTCTCTCTTAAGATTTTTACGGCCTCCCCGGTCCGTATAAGCAAATCATACCATACAGGAGTTACAATCTGGTTACAAATTAAGGTTTCATTAAAAAAAGATTAATTTATTTCCATTTTCCTTCTAGAATTTGCTTAACCCTATCATAACAGATACCGCGTTATACCAGGCGTTATATTTCTATTTTTTACCATTGAATTTTTTCTCATTATATTTTCTCTATCTTATCTTATATTCAACGCTGCAGATAGGAATAACCCATTCGTTTCATTCCCTCCCTGGCGGAATTTTTGTGAGATTTTTTCTCATTTATTGCATTTGTTTTTCTGCTGTGTTAATATAAAATCAGCTGTATTTTATGAGTTTTTTTCTCATGTTTTTGGAGGGTTACTGCTATGCTGAATCAGTTTATTTTTCAAAATTACCGTATTTTTCAAAATGAAACGCTTCTTGATTTTTTCCCTGCCCCCATCAATGAACACAAACGCTCTCTTCTGACCGCTCCGGGGGATCAGGAAACCTTCCTTCCCGTGATCGCCCTGTACGGGCCCAATGGCTGTGGGAAGTCCTCTGTCCTGGACGCGCTGTGGGGCCTGTGCCGCTTTATGGATAAGGACTTCTCTCTCATTCTCTCCGGCTCCCGCAGCAGCTGCCGTCTGGATCCGGAAGCGGCCAAAAAGCCGGTTTCCTTTGACCTGCTTTTCAGAAACGGAAGTTTCCTGTTTCGCTACCAGCTTCAGATTTTAAAAGGCGCGATCAAAGAGGAGCATCTGTTTTACGGAAAACCGGGTACGGAGGATGCCGGAGTCCTTTTTAGCCGTACCGGAAACGATATCCATCTGGGAGCCGCGGCCGAAGGACTTGTCCTTACGGGAATCCCCTCTTCTGCTCCTCTTCTTCCGCTTTTATCCGGACGTTCCGGTTCTCCCTGCATCCAGGCGGCCGAAGGCTGGTTCTCTCAGGCAGACTTTTTCCGTTCAGACAGGATCCGGATGCTTCCTCAGCTGCCGGAAACAGACGAAAAAAAAGAACGGCTGTGCCGTCTTCTGCAAACAATGGATCTTGATATACTGGACTACTCCTATCGTAAGGAACCGGGCTTTTCTCAGGCTTCCCTCTTTCTCACCCACGGCCGTCCCGGACATCCCGCTTTTGCAGTATCTTACGAAGAGGAATCGGAAGGGACCAGAAAGCTTCTCTGTCTCCTTCCCCTGGTTCTGAAAAGCCTGGACTGCGGAGGACTTTTGCTGGCGGACGATCTGGATCAGGCGCTTCATCCCCATCTGCTGCGTTATCTTATTTCTCTGTATAAAAATCGCGAGAAAAATCCTCATAATGCGCAGCTTGTTTTCACGGCTCACAATACGGCGATCCTCACTCCCGGGGTCATGCGCAGGGATGAGATCTGTCTTTGCTGCCGTCCGGAAGGAAAAGACGCGGTCCTCTACCCTCTTTCTTCTTATAAAAAAGAAAACGGCCTCATCCCGAGAAATGACGAGGCCTATGGAAAACAGTATCTGGAAGGCCGCTACGGCGCAGCTCCCAGACTCACCGGGGCAGACGCCGAACTTCAGGCCTGACTTAAAATTTCATATTTCAGGCGGATTCTGCGCCATCCTTCCCAGGGGCGCAGATTCTGCTCGATCCGCTCAAAAATATTCTGACATTCTTCCTGATCGGCCCCGTTTAGCAGGATCAGGTACTGGCTGGGGCTGTAGCAGGTAAACAGATCGCCCTTTCGCAGAGAGATGCCTACGGCCTTTTTCAGCTGGTCGGACGCTTCTTTCTGGAGATCATTTCCATCATCCAATACCTTTCCCCGCTTATCCACAAAAAATATGCAGACAAGCACCTTTTCAAACGGAACCCGCTCAAAAAACCGGGTTAAGAGCCGGTAGCAGTCAATAAAGGAGGGATAGGAGCAGTAGTAAGGGCCGTTGACCGCATCCCGTTCCTTTAAGCTTTCCCGCACATCCTTCAGCATATCCGCCGTGTAACGGATCTGGCTGCTCATAATGCGGAAGCGTTCCAGCATCTTTTCTGAAGGGGGCAGTCCCTGTTCTTCAAAATACTGCCGCACCACCCATTTATACACCTGCATCGCCTCCCTGAAACGCTTCATGGCGATCAGGCAGTCCATTTTCATGATCTGACATTCTTCATAGGGATAAAGCTCACAGGCATCATTGACAAGATTCAAAAGGGACTGGTATTCTCTGCTCTCCTGCATCTGGCGGCTGAGGCTGCGCAGACAGCGGAAATAAAGTTCCTGACACCGGACGCTGACAATTGTGACCCACTTTTCTCCGGCCAGCTGTGACAGAAATTCTCCCTGATAAAGCGCACAGGCACGGTACAGCTCTTCTTCATTTTCCTCTTCCAGCGCTTTCTCGGCTGTCGCCTGAAAATCCCTGGCGTCTACATAGACCTTCACGCGTTTGCTGCTCCAGCGGTAAATTCCTCCCTCTGTCTGAATGTGCTCTCCGGGCGGAAGACATTCCCCCATAATGCGGCGGAGGCGGAATACCACCGCTCTGAGACTCCCTGCCGGATTGGCATACTCTCCGCTCCCGTACATCATATCAAGAAGCTCCTCCCGGCTGATGCCGCTGTCGTGATAATACAGCAGAATCAAAAACAGCTGCAGAACGCGCCCTGAAAGAGCAGTTCCTACCGGAAGCGGCTTTCCCTGATACTCTGCGGAAATTTTTCCCATCATATGTATCTTTAACTGTGCTTCTTCACTCATTTCTCATTTTCCCCTCTGTAAATCCGGCCGTCTTTCGTTTAAAAGCTTCGGAGCGTATCCTCCTCATCCTCTGCCGACTTATCGATCGCCCGTATCTCAGCTTCATATCCAAAATCCGCATTTACCTTTATATAAACCCGCTCCCCCACTCTGTGGCCGCGGATGGCCTTTCCCAGCGGAGAATCAATGCTGATCAGTCCCTTTAGGGAATTTCCCCGAACCGTTGTAACCAGCTTGTAGGTTTCTGTTTCATCATCCTCCGGGATGTACAGCTCCACCCGGTCTCCCAGTCCTACCTCGTCCTCCTTTGATTCATCGGAAATGATCCTGGCCGTCTTTATCATCTTTTCCAGATAACGGATACGGCTTTCATTGCGGTTCTTATCCTGCTTTGCTGCTTTGTATTCAAAATTTTCACTCAGATCCCCGTGTGCTCTCGCTTCCTTTACCGCCTCTAAGGCCTCCTTGCGGACAACCAGCTTACGGTACTCGATTTCCTCCTGCATCTTTTCTATATCGCTTTTTGTAAGATTATCAAACATGGTATTTACTCCTTTTATATGTCCTTTGGCTGACATATCTATTCTACCACAAAATTGCTTAAGATTCTCTTCATTTTCCCTTTAATAATTTTATGATTTATTTAGCCTCTGATCAAACTTTGTCCACATTTATCCTGTATATTATGATTGTAAGGTTGATGAGACCTTTTACCATACAGGAAGACACTTTTTCATACCTAAGCCGGCAGATTCCCCCCTTTTTCTGCCGGCTCCCTCCATTTTATAGGAAAGCCTAAAGTGCTGCTTTCCTTTCTCTGAACATCTGACCGGTTATGATCTTATACTCTCCCAGACGCTGTGCCTTGCGGATTTTCTTTATATAAGGCTCCCATTCCGGATCAAAATGGATCAAATGAGCCCACAGTTCCTTCATTTTAAAGAGTACATTCTTATCCCCTGACATCGTTTGGCAGTATCCTTCCAAAATCTGCTGATGGAATGCACTCAGACGTTCTATCTGCGTTCTCCTTCTCTCTGTGCCTGCCTGCCCCGACAGTGTTTCGATGAGAAATGGATCTGCTAAAAGGCCTCTGCCGATCATTACTGCATCCAGCGCAGGATACGCGGCTGTAAGTCGTTCATAGGACTCCCGGTCAACAATATCGCCATTATAACACACTGGAGCCGCACTGTTTGCAAAGGCATTTCTAAACGCCTCCATTCTGGGCGTATATTTATAAAAATCCTTCAAAACCCTTGGATGGATGATCAGCTCTTTTAAGGGGAACCGATTATAAATAGAAAGAAGTCTGTCAAATTCCTCCGGTTCTTCGATTCCCAGTCTTGTTTTCACCGAAAGCTCCAGCCCCAGACGCTCCATCCCCTCGCAGATCTGCTCTAAAAACAGCTCCAGTCCCTCAGGGTCTCTTAAAAATCCTGCTCCCTTTCCCTTGGCAGCTACCGTACCGGAGGGACAGCCCAGATTTAAATTCACTTCCTTATAGCCGTATTCCTTCAATTCCCGCGCTGCCCGCAGAAAATCCTCACTGTTTCCAGTCAGAAGCTGAGGCACCGTATCCATTCCCTCATTATGCTCCGGCAAAATATCATTTATCTCTCTATGGCTGAACCCTCCATTGTGTTTGGGTGCCAGAAAGGGGGTAAAGTATTTATCCATGGGACGGAAATGGGCATGGTAAGCATTTCTGTATATATATCCCGTCACGCCTTCCATAGGAGCAAGGTAAAATTTCATACTGTGTTCTCCTTCTCTTTTTATGCTCTCAGTATCTTAAATCACGCCAGATAAAAAGTCAAGAATATCCAGGCCTGTCCGCTGCGCAGGATAGACAGACACAGAAAATGCCGCCAGCCAAAACAGCAGAAGCCAGTTTCAGCAGGCGGCATAACGTTATGGTTTATTTCCGGAAATTTTTCCGGAATGCACTGGGCATCCAGGGATATTTTTCCTCGTTAGCATGATTATAAGTTTCCAGGGAACGCATCTGCTCTGCAATGTGAGGCAGATCCATACGGTTTACCAGGGTCTCGATCAACTCCTGGCCTTCGTCGGCAAGACGTTTGCGGGTTTCCTTATCTGGAATGGCAGTGGTGCTCATGTGGTCTTCCGGAGTTCCAAAGCAGTAGCCGATGGCAGCGCTCTGATAAGCCAGTCCGAAAATATCATCAAAAGGCTTGCAGGTCTGAGGATTCTGATGGTAATATCCGGTGGTCAGCGGCACATCTTCCAGACGGTTCATAATCTGGTAGGCGCCTACAGTAATGGCGTGGAAGCTGTCCATGCTTTTAAATAAATCTTTCGCGTTCTTTAACATCTGCATGGTCAGATCCATGTAAAGAATGGGGACTCCGGTTTCATCAAAGAAATCTCTTACCATAGGACTGCAGGTCATATGGGCAGGGCCATGAAAGCTGATGTAAATCTGGCGTTTAAAGCCCTGACGCAGCAGGCTGTGGGCAATTGCGCTTAAATAATCGATACCCTGACGGATAGACACCTGTACCGTGCCGCGGCCGGAAGCAGTTGCGCCGGCATAGAAATAAGGCAGTCCAGTCAGAACTAATCCGTTGCAGGCTTCCGCCATTTTTAAGGCATAAGCCTCGCTGATTACAGTTTCACTGTCTAAAGGCATTCCACCGTGCATTTCAACAGTGCCTACAGGGACGATAATAATGTCGTTTTCTTTTAAATACGCTTCTACTTCACTGTTTAACATACGTGGAAGAATCCGTGTGCGAAGTTCCATATGTTTCTCCTTTCATTTAACAACAGGTTTTCTTACAGTCCAAAGACTGCCTGGGCATTTTTAAAGCAGATTTTTTCATAGGCCCGGCGGCTTAAGGCGCCGTTTGCTGCCTGTTCGTCCAGCCATTGTCCCAGGGGAAAGACCATTTCGGTATTTACCATATCTGTGGCAAAGAACAGCCGGTCTGCATAAGTTTCTAAGAATTCCAGGCCAAAGGCAGGATCCCGCATAATGGCGCATCCGGCGCTGTTGGCGCTTAGGTCTCCGTATAGGTTGGGATATTTTTTAAATAGTTCCGGAACCCGTCCGCCTGGGATAACGGGGCCTTTTCCCCACTGATTCCGGCTTTCTTTGTCCGTAGGTGCATCTGCGCTCATTTCAATCCAGAAAGTCTGGCTGTGACCAAGAAATTGCGTGTGAGGGTGGCGTTTCAGGCAGGCTTCCAAAAGAGGAAGACCAGGGTCGTCTACAACGCCGTAGCTGTAGCCAGTTTCCGGACTCATATGAAAAGTAACCGGAAGATTTAATTTTCCAGCCGCTTCAAATACGGCGTTTAAAAAGGGATCATCCAGCCTTCGGTTTATCATCAGTTCCCCGATGCCGACAGCGCCTTTTTCTTTGCAGACAGACAGCCGGTCATAAACAGTTTTGGGATCTCCGTCATAATCCAGATTGCACATCCAGGCATAATGCTCCGGATCCGCTGCAGCAATCCGGCAGTTTTCTTCATTGGACCCCATAGGCATGGAGAAATTCCGTTCTCCGCTGGACATGAGCACGCCTTTTCCGATCCCCAGTTCTTCTAAATGAGGCAGCATTTCTTTGTAGGTACTTACTAGAAGAGTATCGCTTTTGGGAACAGGATCAAAGCTTAAATGCAGATGCAGATCAATTTTTTTCATAGATTTTATTCCTCCGGTTTCGGGTACGCACAAATGGTTCTTGATCAGTTCTGGGAATTCCGGCGTTCCGCCAGGGCTGCATACATTTCAGCGGTCTTTTTCTGATTCAGGTTGAAGATCAGACCGATTCCGATGAGTTCTAAGATACAGGTAATAACCGGAACTGCATTTACCAGGTAGTAAATGTTATTGATCGTTGCCGCGCTCTGTACAGCGCCTACGCCGGAAACGTAGCCGATCGCAGCCAGTGCGGATGCAGCGCCGGTAGAAGCGATGGTAGAACCAATCTTACGGCTGAACGTATAGAGGCTGTACATGCTTCCGTCTGCGCGGAAATTCATTTTCCATTCGCTGTAGTCCAGACAGTCGGTAACCAGAGCCCAGATCAAAATGGTAAAAGCGGTCTGTCCGATCGTAGCTAACAGGTTTAAAATTGTGTAAAGCAGCGCGCTCTGAATCGGGAACAGTAAAATATAAGTGGAAAGCAGCAGGTTATAGGTACTCATAACCAGGATTACATTTCTCTTCCCAAATTTCTGCACAATCTTAGGGACCAGGATAAAGCAGATAATCATAACCGGAAGGGTTCCGATACTTGCCAGGGTCATCAGGCTGGTATCCTGATAGAATTCTTTGTAAATATAACTTTTTAACTGTCCGCTTCCAGTAATGTAAAGCATGCTTCCGATGGTTGCAACCATAACGCCGATTAACGGACGGTTCTTGACAGCTGCTTTTAATACATTTCCATAGTTGAATTTTTCCCCCTTCTGTTTTGGCTGGCGGACACGCTCTATGGTCAGGTTACATAACAGAAGGTAAGAAATAACACACAGAATGCCGAATATTACTGCGATCAGGCCAAAACGCTCCGGAATAATATTGGAATCCTTGTCAAAACATAAAATCGGAACAACGGAAAGCGCGCCGATCCCGACTACCGTACCGCCGATACTTCTGGCTCTGGAAAGCTTGGAACGGTCAATGGGATCCGTAGAAACAACGCTTGCCATAGCGCCGAAGGGCATACTGGTTCCGGTATAGGACATTCCATAGAATACATAAGCAAACGCCACCCATGCATGAAGGGCAATTCCTTCAAATGGAACGTTGGCAAAACATAAAATACCGGAAAGGGCCAGAGGAATCATAAACAGTTTTATCCATGGTTTGAACTTGTCGCCGCTTTTGCCAAGTCTCCAGCGGTCTGGGAAAGAACCCATGATCGGGTCGTTGATGGCGTCCCAGAGTCGGGCGGCTAAAAACAGTCCCGCCATCCATCCTGGCGAAATTCCCAGAACATAGGTACAGAATGTAAGAAAATAGGCATCTACGAACAAGTTTACAAAGCTTCCGGCCATATCCCCGAAGACATAACCGATCTGATCCTTTACTCCAAAGGGGCGTAAAGATTTGTCATTCATATCATGTTCCTCCTTGTCTTTGCTGCGGCAGATAACCGCAGACCATTAACTTATTGTGTTTTAAGAATACTATACTGCTATTGCAATTACTATTGCAAATATCGCATAATATATTGCAAATTAAGCCAAATTAGATTATAATAAGAAGGAGGAAGGAACAGGAAAAGCAATGAAATTATCAGAAATGCAAAAATATAAAGAACTGGTTTCTGCGCATAAAAGATCGGAAATCAGCAATGAAGAACTTCAGAAAACGTTTATTACCGACGGGGCAATTTTATCCAATCTTTATCAGGAAATGGAAATGGATTCAGATTCTGTAGACTGCCATGATGATGTTAATTATACGAAAGACAGCATCCAGCTTCACAGTCATACGTTTTATGAGATGTTATATTGCCGCAGCGGAAATGTACAATATCTTCTGGGAGCAGAACGGTATCGGGTCCGCAGGGGAGATATTATTTTCATACCGCCCGGGATCAGCCACAGGCCCCTGTACTTAGATCAGCTTGCAGAACCCTATTCCCGCTATGTGATATGGATCCACCCGGAATTTATGAAGAATATCCAGCAGTTTTTAGGTTTTATGCCATTATCGGATCCGGTTCTGTTAAGAACCCAGGACAGCGGGTGGGAGTACATGGAAAGATATTTTCAATCTGCCTGCAGGGAGGCTAAAATCAGACAGGAAGGATATGAAGCCTGTATTTCTTCCATAACGGTGCAGCTTTTAATCCACCTGACCAGGGCGTGTACCCACAGCAAGGCTACGGAACCGCTAACTGAGAAAAAAGAGCTGCTGGATGAGCTGATCCGCTATATAGAAGACCACCTGGCTGAAAAAATAACCTTAAAATCAGCGGCTACTGATTTTTACATCAGTGAACGGGCCATATCGCGCCTGTTCAGCGAAAAAATGGACGTCAGCTTTTACCGGTACGTAACCCAGCGCCGGCTGATTGCCGCAAAAACCAGGATTATCAATGGAGATTCCCTGGAAACAGTCAAGTCCAGACTCCTGTGTAAAATGCTATACAATGTTTTTACCATTTCTACTTATCAAAATTGATGTATTTTCT
>ENA-UPXC01001110-UPXC01001110.1-human-gut-metagenome-genome-assembly--contig:-NODE-1110-length-41218-cov-13.420943_pt1 | contig 41218 bp, 30 predicted proteins | sample MGYA00250047_ERZ773371 | MGnify/ENA primary metagenome ERZ773371 (study PRJEB29103, sample SAMN06111975) | human gut metagenome | biome: human gut; feature: ankylosing spondylitis patient; material... | reverse complement strand
CTGGGGCTCAATATGGCCGGAACATACCTGCTTGCAATGATAATATTATTTCTCTATAAATTTAAAACAGCTTCTTAGTGGGAATAGTCTTTTAACTCTTGCCACAGGTAGGGAGGAAAAAGAACATTCGCAGTGACATTTTTATTCTCTCCCCCTGCCGTGTCCCGTAGCATTGCGGGGTGTTTTACCCAGCAAAATATAGAGGTGGTGACACTCCACTGCCTATCTGCAATGAATAGAGGGCTACTTTTAAACTCCTCCCTTGCCGTGTCCCGTAGTATTACGGGGTGTTTTGTCCTGCAAAATATAGGGGAGGTGGCCGCAAGGACGGAGGGGTTAGAAAATACCGGCAACGGTAGTGACAGAATTAAACCTTACAAGTCAAAAATCTTATGCCCCCTTTCCACCCCTCCCCATACCGCTAACGCAGCACAGAGGAAAAGAGTAAAAACCAGACAGTGAAAGGGCTATCAAAAATTTACGAATATTCTATAAATAGAATATAATAACTATTTTCTGTAAAAATATATAGAATATTGAGAAAAAAGCGATACATTTGCGACGGAAAGAAAGGGGTTAATATGTTAAAATATAATAAACTATCGATTTAATACACTTTATGAAATTTACAAAATTTGCTACAAGTAGCTTGATTTCCGGGTTACTGTTAGGTCTTTTCTCGTGTATCGATAACGATTATGACTTAAACAAAGACATCAATTTGGAAATCAGTGTAGGAGGTAATCTGAGTTTGCCCATCGGCAAAACCGACACGATACGGCTCAGCCGTATGATTGAAGAAGGGGACGTTCTCCATGTCATCGACGGAAAATACGTAATTAACAAAGCGGATAATATTTCCGAAAATATCGACGCTATCGATCCCGTCGTGATAGACGACTTCGCTCCCGACTTTAAGCCTTATACAAGACGTTTCGAAACCCAGACCGGTGAAATACCCGATATACCCGGATTGGAAGTCCCGGATATAGAAGTGGAATTCGAAGCAGATATACACACGACAGAGAACTTCAACATCAACACCGAAATACCGACAGAGGTAAAAGCGGTAAAAAGTATAAAAGTCACCGATAATAACGGACAAACACTTCACACGACACTCGACATTACAATATCGGGAATGCCCGTTTTCTTACCTCGACTTTACTTAGTAGGTGTCGAATTGAAATTTCCTCAGGTACTCGATTTCGACATAGAAGCTAGTAACGAAATCGTTCGCGACGGATCTTCCATTTTCATCTCCAAGACAGTCGAACTAAGTCAAGGTAGCGGTAAAATATCCATTCCCATTACCGTCTATGGATTCTCAAATCCCATAGTAGAAAACGGGACTTTGATTCTGACCGACGAAATTGCAATCAATGGAAAAATTTATGCCGACAAACAAACCGTAGGAGCCGACGATCTCGAAAACACGACAATCAATATCCAACCCAATCTCACTTTGCCGACTCCGCAAATACGGGTGGATAAAGTCGCAGGAACCATAGTGCCCAATGTAGACATAAATACATCGGTATCCCTATCCGACCTACCCGATTTCCTCAAAGAAGAAGGAACAGCATTGGAAGTAAAAGATCTTTCTCTCGGCCTCTCTGTACAGAACCCCATCGAAGCGCCTATATCCACGAAATTCCGAATTTCACCGTTGAACGAAAACGGAGACGTGGTAAATGACAACGTGGTGAGTCTGGCATTAAAAATAGCCGGAGGACAAAAAAGCGACTTCACGATCACCAAGAACTCTCCCGAAATTACATCGGGCTCCCTCACGGCCCTGCTCCACACGATTCCCGACAAGATCGACATAGAAGTAACCGAAGTAGAAGTGGAAAGTGAAAACGACGACCAAGCCATCTCATTAGGGAAAAACGATTACAACATAAACATCGATTACAACATAAACGTTCCGTTAGAATTTGAAAACCTTCGAATTTTCTATAACGACACGATAGAAGACCTCAGCAGCGACTTGGCCGATATCACCGATAAAGTCAAACACCTCGAAATCTCTGCCGTTGTCGACAACGCCATTCCCGTGGATCTCACGCTTTCTGTCGAACCTCGCAACGAAGCCGGGGAAATTATATCAGGCATTACGTTACCCGAATCCGTAAAAATCGAAGCGGCTCCGAATGGAAACGGCACGATACAATCCACAGCCGTAAAAATCACCATCAAAGAAGAGCGAGATAAAGCCCTTCAAGAACTCGACAAACTATCGATAAAAATCGAAGGAGTCAACAGTGATGGCAATAACGATGTCACCCTCCGCCCCGACCAATTCATCGTTGTGCGCATGTCGGCGAAACTTCCCGATGGAGCACAAATGGATTTAGACGATTTGTAATAGATTAAAACCAGAAAGCAATGAAACACAATATAAAATACATACTGAGCGTATGCATAGGCATCGCTTTGACAATGGGATTGTCGGCTCAAACGCTCAACTCTTCCTATTTCATGGAAAAGATGACGAAACGCAACCAGCTTAATCCAGCCCTGAAAACGCCCAACGGATACGTCAGTTTTCCTGCACTCGGCAATTTCTATTTAGGAGTGAACTCCAATTTAGGACTTGGGACATTCCTCTATCCGAGAGGCAACGAATTGGTCACATTCCTCCACCCCAGTGTCCCCGCCGACGACTTTCTCGGCAAACTCACTCCCAACAATACCGTCGAACTCGATTTGGGATTAGACATCATCTCTTTTGGATTCTGGGCATGGGGTGGACAAAACACGTTCAACCTCGCCCTCAAAAGTTATTCGGGAGCATATATGCCCAAAGAAATATTCCAATTTCTCAAAACCGGACAAAAAGAAACCGGGATTACCCGTTACGACATGAGTAACATCACGGTTTCGACCGACAATTACGTGGAACTCGCATTAGGACACGCTCGGGACATTAACGACAAATTGGGAGTTGGAGCCAAAGTAAAAGTGCTGGTAGGTGCGGCACATGCCGAAGCAAGGATAGATCGCATGGATATATCCATGTCCCAAGACGAATGGTTCATCAAACAAGCCGGACATATACAAGCCTCTTCCCTCCTGAAATTAGAGACCGATCCCGAGACCGGAGAAATCACCGACTACGACACCGGAGATTTCGGTGTGGCAGGCTTCGGACTGGGATTCGATTTAGGGGCGACTTACGAGCTGATCGATAACCTCACCTTATCTGCGGCCCTTACCGACATCGGATTCATGCAATGGAACAACCTCACTCGTGGAGAAACCGATCCCACCAAAGAATTCCGATACACAGGATTCGACAATATCGGAGCCGAAGACGACGAAGAAGGAAACAACCCGTTCGACGATAAAGCCGACGAGTTAGGAGACGATTTGGAAGCGCTGGCAAAATTCTATAAATCCGATAGCCAATCCGTTACCAATTCGTTACGCACGACCATGCGCATTGGCGCAGAATATAGCATTCTGAACAATCACATCTCTTTCGGACTACTTTCCACGACTCGCTTCGGCGGACATCGCACCTATGCCGAAGGTATGGCCGCCGTGAACTTCCGCCCGTTATCGGCGCTCCACATCACCCTCAACGGCTCCGTTTCCAATATGGGTAGCTCCGTGGGAGCCATTCTCAACGTATGCGCACCGGGCTTCAACCTGTTTTTCGGCACAGACTATTTTGCCACCAAATATTCCAAACAGTTCATTCCCATCAATCATGCCCGAGCCAATTTCTGCTTCGGCATAAATTTCACATTCGGGAAAAAACACGAAATATAAAAACGTAAAACACAACAAGACAACCGCTCATGCGGAGCAGCGAAGCGAGATCGTCCATAAAACTTTTAGGGCGGCCTCGCTTTTTTCATAACACCGCAACAGCCCCACCACCTCGACACAATAAGAAATCAGTAAGAATTATCTTTACTTCCAATCCCTCAATAACGAAAACAGAATGAGACCTCCCCCTCTCCCACAGCTCATCACAAATGAGATAAGGAGGGGAGAGAATTGAAAGTGGTACTTCTCATTTCGGCATAAAGATAGATTTTCACTTCTCCCCCTGCCGTGTCCTATCATCACGAGGTGTTGCACTAAAATCGAAACAAGGCGCAAAAAGCAAAGACAATTCAATAGAAAGGCATTAATCTCCTCCTCTGCGCACGTATGTGCGATAGGGGAGGTGGCACGAAGTGACGGAGGGATTGAAAAAGAAAGTTGAATAAAACCGGAAAAAGGACTAATTAATTCCACCTTTATCGGGCAGCGAAGACGCAAGGGAGACGGAGGTAAAAGGGCGAGGACTGTCCGAGCGGAGCGAGTTCCGCAGTCCCCGACGGCGACCGAGACGACGAGCCCAAAAGCCCGATAACTGCGGCGGCGCTTCTTGGTTCGTTCTTCTCGCTGCTGAGAAGAATGAACAAGCACAAATAAACGATATTTCAATCCCTCTCCTCTGGCAACTACTGTTCCTGAGGAGAGAGGTTAAAAGATTGGATAGAATTTCTGATTGTATATTTACCCCCCTCGTCCTACAGGCACTCCCCCTATCTCATCTTCGATGAGCAGAGGGAGAAGATTAAAAATGGTATTTCTCATTTCTGCATAAGGATAGATTTTAAACTTCTCCCCTGTGTTGCGCCAGCAATATAGGGGAGACACCGAAGAAACAACAGTTTCTGAGGAGAGGGGTTAAAAGATTGGATAGCACAATCCCCTCTGATTTCCTACTGTGCCGAAAACTCCAATCTATCTTAACCCGACATTATAAAAAGAAAAGAGCCGAATTTTTTCGGCTCTTTTTCTTTTAGGCTACCCAATATATTTATTTTACAGGTTTCAAGGCCTCCATTATAGCAGCTTCCAATTCATCGGCCAATTCGGGGTTATCCTCTATACATTTCTTGGCGGCATCACGACCTTGCCCAAGTTTAGTATCCCCGTAACTGAACCAAGAGCCGCTCTTCTTGATAATGCCTTTATCGACACCCAAATCGATAATCTCTCCTGCACGGGAAATCCCTTCGCCAAACATGATATCAAACTCGGCTTTGCGGAAAGGAGGTGCGACTTTATTCTTCACCACTTTCACACGAGTCTGATTACCGATAACCTCATCACCATCTTTTAACTGACTGACCCGACGAATATCGAGACGCACGGAAGCATAGAATTTTAAGGCATTACCTCCCGTCGTCGTTTCGGGATTTCCAAACATGACCCCGATTTTATCGCGCAACTGGTTGATAAAAATACAGGTCGTGTTTGTCTTGCTGATCGTCGCCGTGAGTTTACGCAACGCCTGTGACATCAACCGGGCTTGCAAACCCATTTTCGAGTCACCCATATCTCCTTCCAACTCAGCCTTAGGAGTTAAAGCGGCAACCGAGTCGATAACGACTATATCGACAGCCGATGAACGAATCAACTGGTCTGCAATCTCCAACGCCTGCTCTCCACTGTCGGGCTGCGAAATCCACAGATTCTCCACATCGACACCCAACTTTTCGGCATAAAAGCGATCGAACGCATGCTCGGCATCGATAATAGCCGCAATACCACCCGCTTTTTGAGCCTCTGCAATGGCATGTATGGCCAAAGTCGTTTTACCGGACGACTCCGGTCCATAAATCTCGATGACACGGCCTCTCGGATAACCTCCTACTCCCAACGCCGCATTCAAAGCGATGGAACCAGTGGGTATTACAGCGACTTCCTCTACCGAGTCATCTCCCAGTTTCATAATAGCACCTCGGCCATAACTCTTTTCTATCTTGTCCATGGCCGCTTGTAAAGCCTTTAATTTCTCAGACGAAACCGGCACTCGTTTGCCGGCAGTTTCTTGTTGTTCTTCCATAACGATATATTTTTATTTATTTTTCAAAATTTGTGAAGCATGATTCTTTGTATCCACCTTTTCTATAATATCGGTGATCACACCGTTCTCATCTATTATAAAAGTAGTCCGCACCGTTCCCATATAAGTACGACCGGCCATCTTTTTCTCCCGCCACACACCGAAGGCCTCGTTCAATTTACACTCGGTATCGGCTATAAGAGAAAACGGCAAAGACTGCTTCTCGATAAACTTGCGATGAGATGCCTCGCCGTCCTTGCTCACACCTATCACGGCATAGCCCGACGCTTGTAATTCGGCGTAATGATCCCGCAAGCTGCATGCTTCGGCAGTACACCCGGGCGTATTGTCTTTTGGATAAAAATAAAGTATCAATTTACTTCCGGCAAAATCACTTAGCCGAATCTCCTTACCTGTCTGATCTACGCCCAATATATCGGGCGCTTTATCTCCTCGTTTCAATGCCATACTATATTCTATTAGTTTACAAAAATAGTGTACAAGAAAACAGCGACAAAACCGTCCTATCTATACCGCACACACTTGCCTTTGTTCATTACACAAATATACCACTTTTTCTCTCTCCTTCCATCAAAACCAAATAGACAATTACCTATTTTTTCTCTGACGAAGGCATGAAAATCGGCCGTGTCCCGTTATAATCCGGTAAACTCATTTCCATTCTCTTTCCGCTTTATCTTTAAGCGATACAAATATAGAACTGGACATGAGCAGATTATATACACATAAAAGTTAATATATACTAACAAATAAATTCATCAATCGAAATGATTAACTTACAATTTAACAAATCCTCTATAACCATTTGGTCAATAAAATATTCCCCTATTTCAAAAATATTGTTATATTTGCATGTGATGATAAAAAATATTGCCTATGATTATATAAAGAATCCGATACATACACTATAAAAACATATTGAAAAAAGCGTTTTAGCTATATTCTTCCTATCTAAAAGTTTGGCGACTTAAAAGGCAAAGAAGGATAATAGGTGAAATGCTCATGTGTAGCGTGGGCTTTTTGTATTATCTTGTTTGCCTAGGTTTCGCCAAACACCTTAGATAGCAAGATATGTTAAAAAGTGCCACGCTTTTTTTGTGTACGTATCTAACCCACGATTTCTGGCACTCAAACAACGGAGTATTCCGAAAGGCCGATAATAAAAACGAGTAGGAATTTTTACATTTTACTATTATGAAAAATTTATTTTTAATTCTGTTTCTAATACTAGGAATAGGTATAACTTATGCAGGAAAAAATTATAAAGTTACCGTTACATACGAAATAATATATGAATATTACGATGATAGTAACGGTAGTTACATGGGAGAAAAACCAGCAGGCACAAGTAGTAATAAATTCTCCTTTTATGCCGAAACGCCCCATGAAGCCGAGGAAAAGGCTATAAGTCAATGCTCATCGACATGTTCTTCTTCTGGAACATATCAAGGTCCGGGAGAATACAAGGGTAAAAAATGCAAAGTATATCAAAAAAGAAGGGTTATTTCTGCAAGAGCACAATAATAAAAAAGCGAGTATGAAAGTTAAAAATTTCAGATCAAATTCAACAATGACATTTCTTGTTCATTGTTACCACAACATTATTGTTTTCATCATGCGCCTCATTCATCAGCACAATGGAATCGACCGATTGGAAAAAAACGACCAACGATAACATCGAGTTACTGAATGATGCCATGCAAACAGGGTCTAACAAAGATAAGTAAATAGCATAATCTTATTAAACCCATAAGACAGATGTAATAGAGGACTCATTTATATCCTCTATTACATCATAAAAAACAGAAAAAAATTATTCTTTAACTCAGTAAAAAAATTCCAAGCTAAATTCGACAAAATCTTATTCCAAATCAAGCCTGCTTTTTATACGTCAATGCCGCCATACTATTGAACAAAACGGCAAAGACGGCTAACGCTACGTAATTAGGCCATAATTCGATAAACATCGTTCCTTTCAGATAAACAGAACGCATCACCTCGACAAAATAACGAGGAGGCAAAATGTATGTAATCCATTGCGCCCATGTCGGCATAGATTCTATCGGAGTAAACAATCCGCTCATCAAAATAAAAATCATCACGAAAAAGAACATGACAAACATGGTCTGCTGCATGGTCGACGAGTTATTAGCGATTGTCACCCCCATACCCGACATCGTAAACACAAAAAGCAAAGCCGCCAGATAAATGGAGCCGGGAGAACCTTCGGGCGAAAGCCCGTAAACCAACCATGCCAACACCATAGCGACGGTCAATACAAGAAAACCGATAATCCAATAGGGTATCAACTTAGCCAATGTAAACGATAAACGACTAACCGGAGTAACATTGATTTGCTCGATAGTACCTATTTCTTTCTCGCTTACGAGATTCAAAGCCGGTAAAAAACCGCAAATCATTACCAGCAACATAATCATCAATGCCGGTATCATGAAATGTTTATAATCGAGAGTAGGATTATACCGATTCTGTACCGTAAACAAATCGGGAGATACAACGACCGATTTCTCTCGCTGCAATTCGCCGAAAGTCTGCATGACGAGCTGTGCCATATACTGTGAGCCAAGTCCCCCTTTCATAGCGTTTATACCATTCACGTCTATCCCTATCCGCTTGGGCGAATCACCAATTAACGAAAGTTCGAAATCGTTCGGGATAGTCAGTATCACATCGGCCTCACCCCCTTCCAACAAAGCGAACGAGTCGTCATAACTTTCGGTAACGCCTCTCAAATTAAAATAGTCCGAAGCCTCTATTTTCTGGATAATCCGCCGGGAAGTCTCCGAATGGTCATTATCGACCACCGAAACGCCTATATGCCGCACATCCATCGTCGTTACCCACGGAATAATCAATATCACCATCACAGGGAAAACAATCACCAGCTTCGGCAAAAACGCATTCCGAAAAAATTGTCGTATCTCTTTATCTAATAAAACAAACAATGTTCTCATCGTTATTCGAGTTTATCGTTAAACTTTTTAAGGGCGACACCCACCAGAACAGCCGTCATGGCAAAGAGAATACAGGCTTGCTGCCATACTTCGGCGAACGGCATGCCCCCTATCATCAGTTTCCGCACGGCATCGATATACCAACGAGCCGGCACGATACACGACAATGCCTGTAAAATACCGGGCATATTCTCCACCGGAAACAACATTCCCGACAACATTATAATAGGCAACATCAGTACCATACCCGAAATGAGCATTGCCGTAACCTGCGTATTAGCCATTGTAGAAATAAACAACCCTAATGCCAGCGAAAGCACCAAATAGAGTAAAGAAAGCCCTACTAAACCAACCATCGAACCCGACATCGGTACTCCGAGGACATATCGTGCCAATACCAGAATAACGACAAGATTCACGCACGAAAGCAAAAAATAAGGAATCATCTTGGCAAAAATGATCCATATCGGTCGCACCGGCGACACCAACAATACCTCCATCGTACCGGTCTCTTTTTCCCTCACGATAGATACAGAAGTCATCATGGCACAAATCAAAATAAAAATCAATCCCATGATTCCCGGCACGAAATTGTAAGAGCTCTTCATCTGCGGGTTGTACAACACCCGTGTCGCCGGAGCGACCGACGCGGCGGAAATTCCCGACTGAAAAGAACTTTGCAAATATCCTAAACCTGTACCTGCATTATTGGGGTTCGACGCATCGAGAATAAACTGCACCGCCGCCTCCGAGACTCCCTCAATCCCGGCATTCGTCACCAACCGATCATAATCCTCAGAAAAAACCACCACCGCGGTAACATCGCCTTTCCGCAAAACATCGTCGACCTCGGCCTGAGAAACATATCCTTTGAATGTAAAATAAGGATTGGCCTCCATACGCTCGATTTGCTGTCGAATAGTTTCCGTACGGTTGGGAGCCACTACGGCAAAATCGATATTATTCATTTCGGTCGATATAGCGAAACCGAACAAAAGAATCTGCACGATAGGGAGCAACAGCACGATCAACATCGTGCGTTTATCCCGTAAAATATGCAAAGCCTCCTTTTTGACAAATGACAAAAATCCTCCCATATCTATTCTCCCCGTTTAGCGCTGCGAGCCAAAATCCTGAAAACCTCGTCCATCGACCCGACAGCATATTGTTTCTTCAATTCGGCCGGAGAACCCAAAGCCTTTACTTTTCCATCGACCATGATAGATACCCTCGAACAATATTCCGCTTCATCCATATAGTGCGTAGTTACAAAAACAGTCGTTCCTCCGGAAGCGGCTTCATAAATCATCTCCCAAAATTGACGACGGGTAACCGGGTCCACTCCTCCCGTGGGTTCGTCGAGAAAAACCACCTCCGGGCGATGCAAAGTCGCAATGGAAAAAGCCAACTTCTGTTTCCAGCCTAAGGGAAGAGAACCTACCAACGTATCAATTTCCGATCGGAAATGCAATCGATTCAACATCTCCACCGTCCGGCGAAGCATTTGGTAACGGCTCAGCCCATAAATTCCGGCATACAGACGGATATTCTCGCGAACGGTCAAGTCATCGTACAACGAAAATTTCTGACTCATATAACCGATATGCTTCTTTATCTCCTCTCCCTGCGTCATCACATCGTACCCGGCAACCATTCCACGCCCCGATGTCGGATAACTCAACCCGCAAAGCATACGCATGGCTGTGGTCTTGCCGGCTCCATTAGCGCCTAAAAAACCGAATATCTCCCCTCGTTTCACATCGAACGTTATATGGTCGACCGCGACAAAATCGCCGAAACATTTACACAAATCCCTAACCGATATAATTATATCATTCATGCTGCATCAATTTTATAAAAACATCTTCGATTCCGGGTTCGACCGGACGAATCGAAACATTATGAAAACCTTGTCCGTTCAAATGAGCCACAAACTCATCGGAATCGAACATACTATCGGCAACTAAATGATGAGACTCACCGAACGGGTAACATTCTTTCACGCCTTTTATCCTACGAGCCTCGACGAGTAATCCGTACATATCGTCTCCCGATAACGCATACAAAGGCTCATCGAACCGCGCCGTAATACCGGCAGGAGTATCTATCCCCAGAATTTTTCCGTTATTGCACAAGGCTATACGGTCGCAACGACAAGCCTCGTCCATATAAGGCGTAGAAACAAGAATCGAAATACCTTTGCTTTTCAACTCCGACAACATATCCCAAAATTCGCTTCGGGAAACGGCATCGACCCCAGTCGTAGGCTCATCGAGAAATAACACCGACGGACGGTGAATCAAAGCACAGCACAAAGCCAATTTTTGCTTCATGCCACCCGACAATTTTCCCGCACGCCGTTTTCGAAATGGTTCTATTTGAGTGTAAATAGGAGCGATCAAATCATAATTATCTTTCACGCCTACCCCGAATAGAGCTACGAAAAATTCAAGATTTTCCTCGACCGACAAATCGGGATAAAGCGAAAAACGCCCCGGCATATATCCCACCCGTTTTCGGATTTCTTTATATTGCCCGACAATATCGAATCCATCTACTGTCGCCACTCCATCATCGGGATTCAGTAACGTTGCAAGCAGACGGAAAAGCGTGGTCTTGCCGGCTCCATCGGGACCTATCAAACCGAATAACTCTCCCCGCCTCACCTCGAACGTTATATTTTCGATTGCCGTGAGCGAACCGTACCGCTTGGTCAATCCTCGTATTTCTATGGCATTCCGTACAGCCATCTCTCTATTTGTTTTAAGTTGTTATTGATGAAGACGCACCTCTCCGTAAAGGCCTATTTTTAACAGGCCGTCGCTCTCGACCGCGATTTTTACCGCATAAACGAGGTTGGCTCGGGTATCACGGGTCTGAATCGACTTGGGTGTGAACTCGCTCTCCGATGCAATCCATGTAATGCGACCCGGATATTCTCTCTGCTTATCTCCCCCGAAATCGGCAACGACGGTAACCTCCTGCCCCACGCTCAAATCGGACAACTGATCCGATGTAAAATAAGCCCGCAAATACAATCGGTCCATATCGGCGACTTTCATCAAAGGCTTACCGGTCGCAGCCAACTCCCCGGCCTCGCTATACTTCACCAATACCGAACCGTCGATAGGAGAAACGATACGACATTTGGAAAGACGGTCTTCGACCTGAGCTATTTGCAAATCAATAGCCGATGCATTTTCATCGATCGACGACGTATTGTTTTTCAAGGTCGAGAGCAAAGCATCCAACTGCCCGTTCAAAACCCGAAGAGACGCATTAATATCGTCCAACTGCTTCGTAGTGGCCGCCCCGTCTTTCAACAAATTTTCCACTCGGCGACGTTCTGTCTCCTGTTGGGCGATTTGTCCCCTCAAAGCCGCTGCTTGCTTGGAAATATCGGGACGGTTACTATGCACCGAAGCCCGCTGTCGCTCCAATTGCAACTTCTGTAAATAGAGCTGTACGGTATCTATCGCACCTACCTGCTTCCCTGCCGAAAGAGTATCGCCTTCCTCGACATCGAAGCTGAGAATACGGCCCGCCGCTTCGGCCGACACGAGGACCTCGGTTGCCTCGAACGTTCCTGTCGCATCAAAATCTCCACCGTTGCCACAAGCTGCCAGCACGACAGTCATGGCGCTATAAACTGCTATCCTTTTCATTTTACGCTGTATTTATCGATTAATGGTATGTTTATATTCATAAATTGCTTTCAGCAATTCTATTTCACGCATGCTACGAGCCATAGAGGCCGTGGATTCGTCGGTAATTTTCGACAACAAGTCATGGGTATCTATAATTCCGTTCCGCAATTTAGACTCGGCCGCCTCGCGTACCGACCGACGAAGAGCCACGATACGGTCGTCATCGGCAATCGCCTTGCGTAAGCGTGCGATATCCCCATTCTCCTGAGCCGCCTGCAAATTCATATTAAAAAGGAATACATCTCGCTGAACTTCGACCTGCTGCCGAGAAGTACGCAATTTATTTAAATTATTTTTCTGTGTATAATAAGCCCCGAAATTCCAAGACAATTTCACACCGAACATAGCATTCCAACTCCAATCGCTATTCATCATACTCTGCATATAGTCCAATCCCGGATAACCATAATATCCCTGAGCAAAAAATCCCAAGCGGGGCATAGACGACGATTTTACCATCTTTTCTTGCGCCGTAAGCCTGTCTATCTTCGCTGCGAACATAGCCAACTCAGGACGTGCCGATTCTCCCGACAAGGGCTGTACGGCACTGGGACGCTGCAACTTTCGATCGCCCACCTTTTGTCCGATGAATATGCCTAACATACGACGATAACTATCGCAAGAAGACTCGAACTGAATGAGCTGCTGTCCTACCGAAAGCAGCTCGGCCTCCAAAACATCGGCATCGGACTGCATCGCTACCCCGTTCCTCTGCAACGCCCGGACTTTTTCCAAATTACTCCGTAGAAGATTCAGAGTCAGATTCGTTTGAGCTATACGCTCGTCGAGCAAAAGGATTCCGAAATAGAGATCGTCCACCCGGCCTTCCAATTCATAAAGATCGACATCGGTCATCGTTTTCTGTTCGGCGGCCTCTGCTCTGGCTATACGCTTGTCAGCAACCGACTTGCCCCCGTCCCAAATCGTTTGGTTCAATTCCAACGCCACTTTATATTGGTCTTTTCTCAATCCCGGAATTTCCAGACCTTGCTGAGCCAGCATACCGGTCAGTTCCTTCGGGAAGTTAGGCGCATCGGTCTGCCAAGTAGCCTGAGCAGAAAAAGCAATCTGCGGTATCCATGCCCTCGCAGCATTAGAGAGGTTATACTGTTCGGTTTGGTGAACCAAATCGTACTGACGAATTTCTGGATAATTTTCCCGGGCAAGTCGCCGGCATTCGTCGAGCGAAAGTTGAGCATACCCGGCAACTACCGAGAACAGCCATACACACAAAATAACAACTCGCTTCATAATTCATTATTTTTTTATACGACGCATAATCATTTCAATATTCTCAGCCTTACGCAATTCAAAAAAGCGATTCCGATCGGCAGCAATATCTCCCAATATAGGCTCTATAATCGGATAGGCAATAAACGGAAAAACATTAAGAGAAATAATATCCAACAATAACATTCGGACATCGACCCATTCTACCTTTCCCTGCGCATGCAACTCGTCCAACTCCTGCTGAATACCCTTCATCAAACAATCTGCCACTTTCACGATTTTATCGCTCATAAGTTTATATCGTTCAGGACGGCTAAAAACCTCGTTTACGATAAAACGAGGTAATTGCGGATTAGCGGCAATGAAATCAAAATGACAGGTAACTCCGTCTTTCAGCCGCTCCAAGAGAGGCAATCCCGGTTGACCGAAAGCAGCCAGAACCGACTCGCTCATCAATTGTACTTTTTCTGTAAGAATACGCTCGAACAACTGTTCCTTCGTTCTGAAATAATAATGCAACATGGCGTGTGTCACGCCGGCTGCATGCGCGATCGAAGTAGTCTTTGCCCCATCGAATCCCTTCAACATAAACTCTTGCTCGGCCGCTTTCAAAATCTCCGACTCGGTATCTTTCGTTTTCATATTTTGCATTAACAATATAGTTTAATAATTTAGTCTAACAATTTTGTTAATACAAATATATAAGATATCATTTCAGAATAACATCACTCATCTTTCTTTTTGTATTTATTTAACACTATCGTCTACTAATCCAATAAGAAATACGAGAGAAATAGCTGTTTATCAACATTATCAACACATAGGCAATAACCCCTATAACCGAAATAACGACAGGCAATACCAAGAATAGAGCGATTAATTTCCACGAAGCATCTGGAAGTAAATAAGATTCAGTAGAAAATTCGTGGGGACAGACTTGAATTTTAGCGATTACACGTCTCCCCTGTGTTATGCACAGCAAAATATAGGGGAGGTGTCCGAAGGACGGAGGGGTTAAAAAACATCGAAAGCAACAGCAATAAAATCAAATCGCAACCTCTCCCCCTGCCGTATCCCGCAGCATTGCGGGGTGTGGCGCAACGATATAGGGGGAGTGCCCTCAGGGCGAGGAGGTTAAAAAGAAACAGAAGAACGAAAAGATTGAATCTGCGATGAGTAGAGGAAAAAGATTAAAGGAGACATTTTGAACAGCCTTTCAACCCCTCCGTCACTTCGTGCCACCTCCCCTATCACACATTCGTGCGCAGAGGAGGAGGTTAACACTTTCGACCGTCTTTGCCCTTCGCCCCAGTTTCGATTAAAAATCGAAACTGGGGCGAACCCGAAGAAACTACCGTTTCTTCGGTGAAGGGTTGGGATATACAAAGACAATCCCCTCGAATTATCGACTGAACCGCAGATAATACTCAACCGACTTAGATAAAAAGAGTAAAGGTTGATATGTCTAAACAAAACACAAACCTTTTTCTCAAAAAATAGGGCTATCCGTTATACAGACAGCCCTATCCAAAAAAGTCTTTATTTACTATAATTACAACTCTATATCCCCATTGAACACTTCTTGCCACGGCAGACCTTGTTTATTGAGCTGTTCCATGAAAGGATCGGGATCGAATTCCTCTACGTTATAAACGCCCGGTTTTTTCCACTTGCCGGTGAGGAACATCATGGCTCCGATCATAGCAGGAACGCCCGTAGTATAGCTCACACCCTGTGCTCCGGTTTCGAGATAGGCAGCATGATGGCTGCAATTATTATACACATAATAAGTAAGTTCCTTTCCATCTTTTCCAATACCCCGAATGCGACAACCGATAGAGGTCTCTCCCGTGTAATTCTTACCGAGGTCTCCCGGGTTGGGCAAAACGGCTTTAAGGAACTGGATAGGTACGATCTCTACTCCGTTGTACATAATAGGATCGATACGCGCCATACCGATATTCTGAATCACACGCAGATGAGTGAGGTACTCCTGCCCGAAAGTCATCCAAAAACGAGCACGTTTAATCGTAGGATAATTTTTAACCAGCGATTCCAACTCCTCGTGATAAATCAAATAGGATTCTTTGGGGCCTATATTAGGATAAGTGAGAGGACGATGAATCTCGTGCGGCTCTGTCTCGATCCATTTTCCGTTCTCGTAATACTTACCTTTTTGGGTTACTTCCCGGATATTGATTTCGGGATTGAAATTGGTAGCGAATGCCATACCATGATTACCGGCATTGCAATCGACAATATCGAGATATTGCATCTCTTTGAAATAGTGTTTCGCCGCATAAGCCGTATAAACCCCGCTCACACCCGGATCGAATCCGCAACCGAGAATAGCCGTCAACCCGGCCTGCTCAAAACGTTCCCGATAAGCCCACTGCCATTTATATTCGTATTTAGCTTCGTCGAGAGGCTCATAGTTGGCCGTATCGAGATAATTGACACCGCAATGCAAACAGGCATCCATAATCGTCAAGTCCTGATAAGGCAAAGCCACATTGACAACGATATCGGGCTTATGCTTTTTGAACAATGCCACTAAATCCTCAACCTTGTCGGCATCGACACGGTCGGTCACGATACGATTGCCGCCAATGGCATCGGCTATGGCATCGCACTTGGACTGCGTGCGACTTGCCAAAACGATTTCGGTAAACACATCGGGATTCTGCGCTATTTTATGCGCCACCACCGTTCCTACTCCTCCGGCTCCGATAATAAGTACTTTTCCCATTTTATATCTCTGTTTTTTTATTCGTTATTCATTTCCACACTCAAAAACGGTTTCGACACAAACCCTTTTTCTTCTTCCAAGAAAACGTCTCATTCACCTTTATCGGTATCGGACGTCAGGTCGAGCACCTCCTTATCACCGCTTTTATCGAAATACTGCTTCCTTAACGGAGACGCTGTTATTTCTTTATAAAAAGAACGATTACGGAATACATCTATCGCCAAATAAAGAGCGTGACGGAACGACTGCTCGTCGGCCCGGTTCTGTCCGGCTATATCGTATGCCGTACCATGATCGGGAGAAGTACGAACTACCGGTAATCCGGCCGTATAATTCACCCCGTCTTCCATCGCTATCGCCTTGAAAGGCGCCAATCCTTGATCGTGATACATAGCCAATACACCGTCGAATTGACGATAATGTCCGGTTCCGAAAAAGCCATCGGCCGGATAAGGGCCAAAACAAAGCATTCCTTTGGCATTGGCCTCTTGAATGGCTGGCTTTATGATTTCAATCTCTTCTGTTCCCAAAAGTCCGTCGTCTCCGGCATGAGGGTTTAACGCCAACACGGCAATCCGAGGTTTTACCACACAAAAATCCTGCCTCAACGACTGTTCAAAAATTTGCAACTTTTCAAGAATGGTTTCCTTCGTAACAACAGACGAGACTTTCGAAACAGGCACATGCCCCGAAACCAAAGCGACCCGTAAAGTATCGTTCAACAATATCATCAACGCCTTTTGTCCGTTCCCCAAGCGACGTTCAAGATACTCGGTATGTCCGGGAAAATCGAACTTATCGGACTGTATGGCATGTTTGTTTATGGGAGCCGTCAACAATACGTCTATCGAACCGGCTTCCATATCGGCAGCAGCTCGTTCAAGAGCGGCATAAGCAGCCTCCCCTCCTATTGCCGTAGCCTTTCCTATTTCCACTTTCACATCGTCGTCGACACAAGTAATCAAATTCACTTTATTTTCATCGGCTGCCGATGCATCGCTAATAATATTAAAATTAACAGCCGGAATATCGAGAGCTTTCCGGTGATAGGCGGCAACCTTAGCCGAACCATAGACGACAGGTGTACAAAGCTCCACGATATGTGGGTCGGACAACGTTTTGAGTATAACCTCATACCCTACTCCATTGATGTCACCCTGGGTAATCCCCACTTTTATTTTATGTTCCATAACTCCAAATCTTTATAACTTAATTTTCTCGGCATACGATCGCCGACCTAATTTGAGCTCACTAAGGTAACAAAAATCCACGATATACCCTGCCGGATATAAGAACTATTTAAAACCCCGATTCTATTTCTTGTTTTTCTCGGCCGTAGACAACATACCGCAAGCCGCAAATATATCTTCTCCTCTCGAAGCCCGTATAGTCGCTACTACCCCACGGTTATTCAATCGATCCCGAAAAGCCTCCATCGATTGCATATCGGTACTTTTAAGAGTTACCCCCGGGATAGCGTGAAACCGTATCAGGTTCACCCGGCAATCCATACCTTTCAACAAACGAGCCAATGCATCGGCATGATCCAAACTATCATTGTACCCGTTAAACAAAATATATTCGAAAGAAAGCCTACGTTGGTGAGAAAAGTCGCACCGACGCAATAAATCCAAGACATCGGTCATCGGGAATGCTTTCTCCACAGGCATAATTCGCAAACGCTCCTCCGGGAAAGGAGAGTGAAGACTCACGGCCAAATGACACCGGCTCTCATCGAGAAAACGACGTATGCCGTTCAAATGGCCTATCGTAGACACGGTGATTCGCTTCGGGCTCCATGCAAAACCCCATTCCGATGTAAGAACAGACAGAGCCCTCATCACCTCGTCGAGATTATCAAACGGTTCCCCCATACCCATAAATACCAGATTCGTCAGTTTATCGCTATACTCCACCGAAAGAATCTGATTAATTATTTCGGCAGAAGACAAGCTACGCTTAAAACCCTGTTTTCCGGTCATGCAAAAACTGCAATTCATCTTGCAGCCCACCTGCGACGACACACACAAAGTAGCCCTGTCGCGATCGGGAATATAAACCGTTTCCACAAAATCATCGCCTCCTACCCGAAAAAGATATTTTATCGTTCCATCGGTAGAACGAAGAGACTGAACCGGAGCCTCCCGGCCTATATCATAGCGCTGCGACAATAACTCCCGATGCTTCAACGAAAGGTTCGACATGCCCGCAATACGATCTATACGCTTTTCATAAAGCCACGAAGCTATCTGTTTCGCCGCGAAACGAGGCAGTCCGTTCTCCTCGGCTACCGTCTGTAACTCCTCCAACGTTTTTCCCAACAAATGTTCCTTTTCCATGACTATCGAGAGATTCTACAACACAAATGCAAAGTGCGTGTATCGAGCCGACAGCCACGATATACGCACTCTGTGTTTATCAAAAAATCCGTTTATTAGAAGAAACGAATCATCGTATTTTCTATTTCCGCTTTATCCCGAAGAACTTCCATCAAGCGACTATTGATGAGATAGCCGTAATTCTGCTGAATCTTCTGAGTTTCTGTCTGGGCATCGAACGGTTGTTCCGAAACGGTTTTGTCCGTAACCGTAAACACATACACCCCTCTCGATCCCTTCACTGGACCTACGAGCTTTCCATTCTCCGAAACGGGAGCCAAACCGCTCAACACCGGTTCGTAACCGACACCTGCGATAGACGGGGAAGAGAAAGACACGAACTTGGCGCTATCCACTTGTGCCTTCATAGCCTCGGCATATCCGGCCAAAGAATTGAGATTCTTCGATTTCAAGTCACCGATAATCTTCTCGGCTTTCTTATCGTTACGAATCTGCATAGCCAATATATCTTTCACTTGTTCCAGAGGAGCATATCCTTCTTTTGTAATGTTGTCAAGAGCAGCAACCACGAACGAGTTATCGAGAGTAAAGATTTCCGAAACCTCGCCTTTGTCGGCATTAAACGCCCAACGAATGGCTTGACGGGCATCATTGATTCCGGGTAATGAATAATCTTCGGCACTGCATTCATAGCTGTTAACCGTATATCCGGCCTCTTTTGCCCCCGTATTGAATTTCTCTGCATTATTATTGGATGCGCTATAAGAAGACAACTGGTTATAAAGAGCGGTATGAGTTTCTGTACTGGGATTGACAGCCAAAACATAAGCCGCTACTTTGGCTTTTTTCACCGGAGCCGTACGCGACAATATCTGTACGATGTGTTCCCCGCCCAAGCTCTCGGCCTTGAAATAACCGTTTCCATTCTCGCTAAATACTTTGTTGATGAAAGGTCTTCCCACGCTGGAAGCCATATTTTCCATTAACCAAATTTCATCATTCCCGTTGTATTTCGGGGCAAGTTCGGCGAAACTTCCTCCATGATTCAACACATTCAAAACGCTATCGATCTCCGTCGAACGGGGTTGAAACGAAAGCAAACGAACTTTGATCGAATCCGGGGCGACCTTCGTATCCATCAAACGATACATCGTATAAGTATCGTTTTCGAATTCCATCGGAGACGATTCATTTACACTGGCCGTTTGTGCAAATTTTTTCATTTTTTCGGGCATCGACGAAATAGCCACGAAAGAATCGTCATAAGACTCATCGGAATTATTGGCGATAAAAGCTACCACATCGTCCGTCGTAGCGAATACCGATTCGTTCATTTCAGCTTTTTCCTTAGCTTTGGCATAATCGGCCTCACTGGGTACGATATTTACCGTGATGTATTTGATCGAACGACGTTCGGGCGTTTTATAAAACGACTTCATCTTGTTGTATTCGGCTTTAAGCTCACTGTCGCTTACAGCGATCATCGAATCGGCAATCGATGTATACGGTTGTAAAGCATAAGCTATATTGGCCGAAGTTTTATTATCTTCGAACGAATTTTCAAGATCCAGCTTATTCGGCATAATCGCACGATTCAATAAATTGGCAAATTTCTGAACGGCACGATTTTGTTTAACCTCCTGTTCGAGTCTGAGCCACATTTGGCGTTGAGGCTCTATTTGCGCGAGCAACTCCGGTGTATTGTATCCATGAGATTCCGGATCGAGAACCACCTGCATAAAATTAAGCAAGCCTTGACGGTCGAACTCTCCGGTTTGAGGATTCGTAAAATACTGGCGCACTTGCGGAGATATATTGTCACCGCTTAGCAAGTCGGCAAGTTCTTCTTTGCTGACAACGATTCCCAGTTCTTCAAGTTCCTCGCTCAACAATATTTCATTCACCATCTGGTCATAAACCTCTTGATTGATACGGGAAACATACCCTTCGGGCAAAGTCATTCCGCGTTGTCCATACATTTGTTGTAATTCATCTGTACGTACCTTTACACGTTCTTGAAATTCTTCGACTCCGATATTCGTCCCGTTCACGACAGCGACTTTGTTTTGATTCATGGCGTAGAAGGTATGTCCCGAATTCAGGAAGTCCCCTACGATAAAAGCGAGCAAGGCGACCCCTATAATCACCACGAGCAGGCCGGCTTTACTTCTGATTTTGTTTAACGTAGCCATTTGTTACTTTGAATGAATTTTAGTTTTATATTTTATTATTTTTTATCCTCTTTTACTAAGGGCACGAAGATACAAAAATTTGGATTTATATCGGCAGCGAAAGTACAAAAAAATCTCTTATTTCTCTATTTTCATGCGTACAAGTTCTATTTTCGTAGCTTTTCGTTGTAAAATAGTAAACCGGTAATTCCCTATTTCCACGGTCTCTCCGAGCCTCGGCAATGTCTGATAATGATACAAGATATACCCGGCGATCGTGAGATAATCGTCCGATTCGGGAATATCCAATCCGAACTCCTCGTTGATTCGCTCGATTTCCATACGTCCCGAAAACTCGAATTCGTCGTCGCTCACTTTACGGGCGACAAGATTTTGAGTATCATGTTCGTCCTCGATGTCTCCGAATATTTCCTCGACCAAATCTTCGAGAGTTACCAGTCCGGCAGTTCCCCCGAACTCATCGACCACAATAGCCAAACTTTTCTTCTGTTGCATCAAAGTGCGCATCAACTTATTGGCCAACATGCTCTCGGGAGCGAAAACAGCCGGGCGAATACTCTTTTTCCAATCTTCGTGCCGACGAAACATCTCCGATGCATGGATATATCCCAGAATATTATCGATATTCTCGCGATAAACCACCACTTTGGATATGCCGGTACTGATGAACGTTTGTAACAACTCCTCCACCGTAACCTCGTCGATATCCACAGCCACGAGTTCGGTACGGGGTATCATGCAATCCCGTAAATGAATATTCGAAAAGTCGAGAGCATTTTGGAATATTTTCATCTCCGGCTCCACCGGTTCGCCCGAATCAGATTCTTCTATACTTTTCTGGATAAACGAGTCGAGTTCTATCTTGCTCATCAGGGCTCCATAAGGTTGATGTGCGATCTTCACTCCCCCCAGTCTCATCACGCATTTGGAAACGACAGACGTAAACTTCGAAATCGGATATAAAACGACATAAAGCAACCACACGAAAGGAGAGAAAAAACGCATTGTCGCATTCGGGTTAACACGGAAAATCGTCTTGGGCAAAAATTCACCCACGAACAAAATTAACAAAGTGGACAACAACGTCTGCATCAAAACGACAAAAGCCTCCTGATTCCACACCAAAGCTATGACCGGCTCCAAAAGAGCCGCCATGCCCATACCGTAAATAACCAAAGCTATATTATTGCCCACCAGCATGGTCGAGATAAACTGCTCCTCGTTTCCATAAAACAGCCCCAATATCTTCGACATCATGCCCTGCTGTTTCATATCCAGTTCAACCCGCACTTTATTCGACGACACGAAAGCAATCTCCATACCCGAAAAAAAGGCCGAGAAAAGCAACGCTATGATAATAATCAAAATCCAATTCATGGCTTTATCGCTTGTTTAGGAACGGCAACACTATCGACCTTCGCCGAATCGGGAGGAACAGAATCCCGCTTGATAGGGAATATACCGCTGGTACGACGGATTTTATACCGGGTCATCTGTTCGTTAGACGTAAACCCATACCCCTCGATGACTTCGTCCGGAGTTTCTATATGAATGAACGAATCGGAATAAATCTCCCGTTTACGCTGATCCCAAAAGATTTGAGACGTAAGAAAAACCTCTTCTTTCGTATTCTCTATACGTACATTCCGGTCGAGCCGCCACAACTGTTTGTTCTTAAAATAAATAGCCGTATCGCCCTGAATAAGTGCCTCGGTAGCGAAAACAGAATCGAACTTCTCCACATGCAATCCCCGAGGGAAATACCAGTATGGCTCTTGGGCGTTCTCATACATCAACCATTCGGGAGCATTGATACGATACCTCGTCACACCCGAATCCGAAATAAGAGTCATGACATCGAGCGTACGCAACGTAGGAACTTCCGCGGCATCTTCGAATCCCTTCACCACTTCGTTCTTAGGCCCCGAACACGCACTCCACAACAAAGGAAAAGCGACAAACGCTACCACCCACAAACGAGAGATACTGATAAACCACCTATCGGTATTTTCTTTTTTTGCCATTCCAGATAAACTATGTCACAAAATTATAAATAGTTACACGGCTCTGCAAATAATCCCACGAAATTATCCTCTTGGCAAAGCCAATCCTTAAAACAGCAGAGGATTCACATTCCACTATCGGAAGGATATTTTAACCTCTCCCCTGCCGTGCCCCGTAGTATTGCGGGGTGTCACATATAGAATCGGAGAGAAGCGAAAGGGAAATACATCTCACCCTCCTCCTCTGCCGTGTCCCGTAGCATTGCGGGGTGTTTTGCGCAGCAAAATATAGGGGGAGTGCCCGTAGGGCGAGGGGGTTAAAAAGATAGAGGAGTTGAGAAAGAAATCAAAAGCACGGGAAAATACCCGCCTTTATCGGGCGGCGAAGACGCAAGGTATAAAAAAAACGCCCCGGTTCCCCGAGGCGTTTCCACACTATGGCTAATCATACAAATTATTTCACGATAAACGATTTTACCACGACTCCCTGCGACGTAGAATATTGCAACATATAGCTGCCTTTCGAAAGATTCGAGACATCGACAGTCGTCACGTTATCGTTAATCTCACCGCTCTGCAACGCCATACCCGCCACGTTATAGATAGCATATTTGCCTTCGGCATAAGGTACTTCTATCGTAAGTACATCGGTGGCAGGAACCGGATAAATTTTAACATCTTCGGCAAGCACTTCGTCGATACCCGAAGTCGAAAGCTGCAAATCGAATTTCTTTTCATAAGAATTACGGCTTTCTTTATGAATCGCCTTGATATAAACAGTTTTGTGAACGGCTTTATCCTCGATCAACTTTGTCGTATAAAGTTTACCGTCACGGACTTCGTAACTCGGTTCGGCATAAGTACCGCCGAATTGCATCATTCCTTTCAGTTCGAATTCATATTCGGCATCAGGCATGTCGCTCAATACCGTGACATCGGCGACTGCGACTCCCGCCGGAGTTCCTATTTTCACGCGAGTCGTGCTCAGACGTATGTCATACGGGGTTTCCGATTTCGGAGCTACTCCCACGACAGCCCGATGATTATCGGGATAAGAACCTTGTATATTATCTCCCAAATTATCCAAGGTAAACCAACCGTTATTGACTCCACCCCAACCCCAATTCACATAATAGTTGGTAAATCCGTCCCAACCGGCCAAATTGAAACAGTGCCCGGCCTGATTGCCTTCGTTTCCGGCATAAATCACCGCACGCCCCCGTTTCAACTCGCTCTGGATAAGTTCGTGCCATGCCTCGTCACCACCGGGATAACGGTCTCGGGCATAAGCCACACAAGTTTCGGGAAATCCATAATACCGCTGAAAATATTGAGGTATATTTTCTGTAATGGCTCCGGAACCATCTACACCATAATTCATATCGATCAAAACACCGCAATGATAGAGCAGCCTAGCCACTTCGTCATAATTGTTGGCTCCCGACAAAATAGCATCCCAATCATAATCGGGCTCATTGTCGAAATTGACCGACAAAAGACCTATCCCCGGAGCTGTGTATGATTTCGTCCCCTGGCCTCGCAGCGGATAACGCACCACCGACAAAGCCTGTCCCATAGCCACGGCCACACAGCCCACCAAAGCCTGTCCTTCCTGCATCATAGGACAATATTTGTTATACGGTGCAGGTTGATTCCAATTGACCTTGACAACCGGGTCTATTCTATCGCTCGCAGCCCGCGTCACCAAGTCACCCGCCCAACGATAATGACGTTGGAGTGCCGGGGTTTGACGAGCTGTTTTTATTTGGTCGGTATATTCTTTCAACCAACCTTTTATCCATTCCGGTTGACCTTTCGAAACATACTCGCTATCGAACGAATATCCTAATAAGGGATCTACGGTATCTTCGGCCGAAATCAAGGCCCACCCTCCTTTTTCAAACCGAATGACATAATACATCGGCTCATTTCCTTGAAATATGGTTTCCACTTGGGCTTTACCGCCTTTAAACAGAACGCCGCCCCGTTGACTCAACAGCATATTGGCCGTCTCTACCGCCGTGCTTTCGGGCACTACCGCCGCATAATTCCCACCTATCCATGAGAAAAGCACTGCCACTAATAACAATAATCTATATTTCATAATCGGTTTTGGGTTTCGTTTTACAAATATATTTTTATATTGACTGACAAAAATAGGCAATCCGAATATATTCTGCAACAATTTAACATTTTCTATGTTTTTTATCCGACAAAATGAAGTATTTATTTTCTTTACACGGCAATACCCTCGTAACAAAAACAGAATTACCCCCACTCCCCCAATATTTCCGTAACAATATATAGGGAAACGCCCAACAGGGCAAGAGGGTTAAAACAGAGAAATACCACTTTCACTCCTCTCCCCTGCCGTGTCCCGTAGCATTACGGGGTGTTTTGTGCAGCAAAATATAGGGGAGGTGGCACGCAGTGACGGAGGGGTTAAACCAGACAATCAAAAAATTCTTATGCTATCTTTTCAACCCCTCTTCTCCGGAACTTCGTTCCTTCGGTCTCTCCCCTATACCGCTACGCGACACAGGGGAGAAGGTTGAATAGTTCCCGCTCACCACATAAAAAATGCTAGACCATGAAAGAAAAAGAATCTCCCTTCCTCCTATATTCTGAAAAAAAATAGGAAAGTCAACTCTTAAAATAAGGATTCACGTTCCACTATCGAAAGGATATTTTAAAACTCCTCCCCTGCCGTGCCCAGCAGCCTTACGAGGTGTCGTATATAAAATCGAAGCAGAAGCGAAAGGGGAATACATCTCACCTTCCTCCTCTATGTTTTGCGCAGCAAAATATAGGGGAGGTGGCCGAAGGACGGAGGGGTTAGAAAAGAATAAGAAAAAAAGGAATCGACGTGTAAAAGAGGAATTAGCAAATAAGGATAAATTTATGTTACATCTTTACAATCTTCTATCGACCTAAATACAAGACAGATAAAAATCATTTATCACTATATACTCCACAACGACAGACTCGGTACTGACAATAACAAAGCAGCCGATCTCTAAAAGACCGGCTGCTCAATAACTCTATCCTTAAAAGGATCAACGAATACTTTTCATTTTAAGATTTTGTCTGATAAGGGACTGCATATGAAGTTTTTCTGTTGCAGACAACGGTTTCATTTCCGACAATTTCATCTCGTTTTTCAACAACTTTATCGACGACGGGATATTAGTATTTGCGGCTGCGGCTTGAACAGATCCTTTAAAGAAGAGAGATGCATTCCACAAATCATACCACCCTAAGCTAAAATTGCTGTCACTGGGGTCGGCATCGGCATTAAAGCAATAAAGTCCACACCAACGATCTTGCGCATACACAACCTCGTCGCCTTGTGCTTTTTCAGCGAAGTTTACATATTCAAAATTATCGGTTTCACTCTCTGGAAGTCCTGCGAAAGTGAAAATAGCGTTAACCATTCCGACATTAGTTTCTACCTGCATAACTCCCATAATTTGTAAATCAGCAATTCTAAAACCATTATCGGTCACTTCGGCTTCCAGTTGATTGGGATACCCATCCTTAAAATAGAAATGGTCTATTACAAGAGTATCAGGATTATTTGCATGTTTTAATGAAAACTCAGTATCGAATCCCATAGGTGTACTTCCGGGTTGTTGTGTTTGAAGATCATATTGATAGAACAAGAATCCGAATGTACCTGTAAAATCACTTTCTTGTGCAGCGGTATACTCCCAATAAGGAGCTGCAACGGTTTGAGTTTCTTCATCGACACCACCAACCAATGCAGCAGACACATTTCCGCCGGCATCAGCGAAAGCGCCCTCGGCAAAATCGAGGAATACATACGATACGGCTTCGTTCTCGTCGAACACTACACTTTCAGGCAAAGTAATCGTAACAGACTCATTATTGATAGCGACACTCTCGATCGTACCGTTGGCATAAGAGGTAAGGTTACCCTTCGTCACATCGTAGGTGATAGCACCGCTTCCTCGAACAACGGTCTCGTTGAAAGTCAAAACGACACTGCGTCCGCCGTTCGTAGCTTTATATAAATTACCGTCGGGAACGTTCACCAAATAAGGAGCCTCTTCGTCGGGCAATTCGACAGATGCCGAAGCCACAGCCCCGCAAACGCCTTTTTCATTGGATGCCACGGCATATACATAGTACGTAGCCCCTAAATTCTGGTTAGAAAGCGTACCGCTCACGCTGGGTTTTTCGGCAGCTTTCACCAATGCAGAACCTTCGTATTTCGCTTGCAACAACTGGTCGGGATCGACAGTCATCGCCTCGTCGGTCACAATATAAGAATAATATACGGTTCCCTCTGCCGGAGTAATGGTTACCTTGAAAGCATCCACGGCTGTCTTCTCAGCCGTCACCGTTACGGCAGGACCTTCGCCCATATCCACCGGCGTAAAGTCTTCGAATTCGGTGCAACCTGCCCCCATGAGGCAGATTGCAGAGAATAATCCTATAATATATTTTTTCATTGCTCTATGATTTTAATTATTCTTCAACTTTTGTCAATGTAAGAGTCCTTACGCCCGTGAGATAACCAACAGTCTCACCACCGGACGCAGCCGAAGCCAACACGAATGTATTTATGGCAATCGTGTTATTCGACACGTAAGCCGTCGCCGAACTTGCGCCATTGAAATCGAGGGACAAAGTATAAGTGCTACCATAAGTACCCAAATCCTGACCGGCGTTAATCGTTATCGACTTGAAATCGGCACTTACCGTACCCATTACCGATTTGTAAACAGCTCCACTCTCTGTCGGAACGATCTGCGTAAACCAAACTCGATCTATATAGTCTGCATCTTTCACGACTTCACAAGTCCAAGTGAATGTTGCACCATTGTCGTCTTCGAACGGCGATACACCCGAAGCCGTATAAGTTCCCAAGATTCCGGCAGCGGCCAGCGGGTGGTCGTCATCGCTGATGGTGACGGTAGTCGTGTAGTTCGCGCCTAAATTACAGCCTTCGGGGGCAGAAAGTTTGATATCGAAACACACATCGCCATCATATGTACCATTATCGATAGGTTCGATCGACAGGTAAGCGACCATCTCGCCGCCATCGGTAAACGACAAAGTATTCGACGTATTTTTCAAACGGTAATTCACGCCCTCTTTCGCAGCGTTTTTACCGGCATAGGCAGTCGTATCGATTTCAAAACCCACCGACACATCGAGCCCTTTGGAAGCCACCAATGAAATGGGGATTTTAACCTCTCTAGCTGCATTCTCGGCTATGGAAGTGGACTTACTGTCAAAAGCCACGAATGCATCTTTGTCGCTGAACATAGGAGTATCCACCGATTGGCACGAAGCTAATACCCCTCCTACAACAGCCGCATATATAAATTTACTTATTTTCATAATTGTCTTCTATTAAAATTTATTTGCTTTGATAACCGGGATTCTGATCCATGTTTTTGTTATTCAAAATATCGTTCTCGGGAATAGGCAATGCCCAACGATAGCTCGGGAAATCGATATTTTTCGTGAGCGGATCCAAGTCGTAATCGGTCCGAACCAACGACTTCTGCAATCGTTTCATATCGAAGAATATATGCCCCTCGAACAAGAACTCCTTGCGGCTTTCCTCGAACAGGTTGTCGAGCGTCACCGTGGCGTAAGCCTCGGCATTACGGTTCGTGGCGACGCGGTTCAAATCGTCGATGGCGGTTACGCCCGACACCGTGGCTCCGCGGTAAATAGCCTCCGAACGTATCAGATACATTTCCGAGATACGCAATACCGGCACGTTATTGTAGGCCAACAGTCCGTTTTTACCGGGGAACTTGGTCGACCAGCGATAACCCGGATACTTACTGTTGGTTTTCGTCAATCCGGTCAGGCGCACATCGGTTGCGTCATACAAATCGATAAGGTCGTTCGATACTCGAACGTCGCCGTAACCGGCTCCACCTGCAACTTCGGGTGCTGTCAAGTAGTCTCCGAGGTCACTGCGGCTGCCGTCGCTTTGGGATACATAAACTTCAAATATGATTTCGCTGCCCGATTGGGGGGCTACGTCTACCGAGCCGTCCCACATCGATACGAAGCGGTCGCCCGAAAGCAGACGGAAACGCCCGTTCTTGATCACTTTCGTCGCATAATCGGCGGCCAACTGCCAATCTTCGTGGTGCAGATACACCCGTGCCATCAAGGCTTGGATAACCGGTTTCGTCACCGTGGCCACGACATCTTTCACCCCGGCGCGCACATAGCTGTCGCTCATCAGGCGTTCGGCTTCCACCAAGTCGGGTATAATGAGGTTTTCATACACTTCCGCTACCGTGTTACGGGAGGGACGGGCCGAGAGGTCGTCCTTCAACACGATGGGCACACCCATCGCTTCTACTCCGGTAAGACCTTTTTCCTTGATATATCCGTAGGGTTGAGCATAAACTCGTACCAAATCGAAGTAAGCCAAAGCTCGCAAGAAAAGATTCTCGGCTTTGATGTTGTTGATTTGCTCGTCGCTTACCCCGTCGCGCGAGAATTTTCCTTCGTTAATCGCCGTGAGTGCTTTATTACAGCCCAGTATCGCGCTATATGCGCTCGACCAAAGGCCCATCGTGCTGGTCGAAGTATAGTTCCATGCCGGTTCCATACGCATACGTCCTGTATTGACCGGGCCTACCATACCGTTGCCGCACATCACGTCGAATGTCAACGGGAACGATGCCCCATACCACGAGATGACTGCCCGATAGTTACCCGCCGTCGCTCCGTCGATCCCTTCAAAGGTCGACAGAGCCAATTCGTCTGACTGATCCATAGGCGGCTCCTTCGTCAGGAAGTCCTCGCAGGAAGAAAGAGCCAACGCTAAAACTGCTATCGATAAAATTATTTTTTTCATTGTAACAATTCTTTTTTAATTGATTAGAAAGTAATATCCACACCCACGATCATCGAACGGGTCATCGGGTAACTGATGATGGTAGCACCCGAAGTTCCGTGTTCGGGATCCCAGTAGTTCATGTTGTGGAACGTATAGAGGTTCAATGCGCTGGCATAGATGCGGACACCGCTCATCAATGCCTTTTTGGTCCATTTCGAAGGCAAGCTGTATGCCAGCGTAATATCCTTGATACGCAAGTAGCTGCCATCTTCGAGATAACGGGTAGAAATAGCAGAGCTGTTGCTCGAATTGTTGTAAACCGGTTTCGGCAATACATTGGTGTCGCCCGGTTTCTTCCAATAATTCATGGCGCCTTTCCAAATGTTCGAATCGCCGTAAGAGCCGTCTGCTTCGAACAACGAACGGTCTTGGTTCAACACCTTGTTACCATAGCGGGCTTCGAGCTGAATGCCCAGCGATATGCCTCTCCAAGAAAGCTCGGTATTGAAACCGCCCGTCCACAGAGGTTCGGGAGAACCGGCATTGATACGACGAGCCTCTCCGTAATTCTCGGTCAACAGCCCCTCTTCGTTACGCCACAACGCGTTACCGTTCTGAGGATTCACCCCCGCATAGTCATACAACCAATAGGTATAAAGCTGTTCGCCCTTGACATAACGCAAAGTCGTTCCTATAAAATCCTGACCCGGAGCAAGTTCGAGCACTTTCGAACGGTTGGCCGCAAAGTTCACGCCGGCCGTCCATTTGAAGTCGTTGGTATTGAAAATCTCGGCATCCAACTGAACCTCCACACCGCTGTTGCGAATCTTACCCACGTTCTGGGCCTGCGAAGCAAAACCGGTCGTATAGGGCAGAGGAGACGCGATCAACATATCCTCGGTACGACGGGTATACCAGTCGATAGAACCGTTCAAACGGTCGAACAGACGGAAGTCGATACCGATATTGTGAGTCTTGTTGGTCTCCCAAGTCAATTTGCGGTTCTGCAACTGAGAAGGCAACTGACCGGTAATACCGTTGTACACGACATCGGAGTACAGACCGTAGTGAGCGTAGGATGCAATATTGTCGTTACCGTTCACACCATAGCTGTAACGCAATTTCAATTGATTAAGTACCGATTTGATATCCTGCATGAAATCTTCGTTGTGAATATTCCACGAAGCGCTGGCAGCCCAGAAAGTACCCCAACGTCTGTCGGGACCGAACTTAGAGCTACCGTCCGTACGAATAGAACCTTTTACATAATAACGGCCTTTGTAATTGTATTCGGCTACACCGAAGAAAGAAACCATCGCCGCTTCGGTAAGACCGTCACCCACTCGTTGGTCTTCTACCGAGACACCCACAGAGTGGTAGGGACGTTGCTGGTTCACATGATAAGATATACCTTGCAAGAAAGAAGACTCATATGCATTGGCTTCCTGACCGATCAACACATTCACCGAATGGTCGTCGTTGAACAGGTCGTCATAAGCGATCGTATTCGAAGTAGTCAATATGCGATATTGGCTCTCGGCCGTGTTCAAAGAAGCTCCGTAAGAGGCAGTGTTCACGAAAGCCGGACTGTAAGCGCGGCTGGTAGTCGTGGCATACTCGATAGAGTTGTTGGTACGGAACGTCAGTTGCTTGATCGGTTTCCATTCCAAATAAACGGTTCCGTTGAATTTATACTGCTTGTCGTATTTGTCTTGTTCGCGAATAGCGGCGATCGGGTTCACGTTGAACACGAAAGGCAAATCGAAGTTGTAGCTTCCGTCCTCGTTGTAAGCGTTCATGGTCGGAGCCAAAGCCATACCCGAATAGAAGGGGTTCGTAGGAGCCAAACCGCTATCGCCCAACAAACTATTTTGCACATCGGAAACCTTCATATAACCGCCATGCAGACGAGTTCCCATTTTCAACCATTTGTTCAACTCGGTATCGAGGTTCGCGCGAATCTGCATCTTCTCGAAACCTACGGTCGGCACGATACCGTTCGTTTTATTATAAGACAATGAAGTATAGTAAGTAGTCTTGCCCGCACCGCCCGAAGCGATCAGCTCATACTCTTGCAAGCTGCCGTTACGCGTCAACTCTTTCATCCAGTTGGTCGCGCGTCTGCCGGCCATAGCCTGCGGAAAATAATACTCCGACGAGGGATCATCGGGATTATACCCGGCATTGATACGGGCATCGCGTTGATATTGCACATACTCTTCGAGGTTGGCCATGCCGAAGTCATTGTCATTGGCAAGCGTGGACACACCGTAGCGGGCACGGGCGGTAATCTTGGATTTCCCCGATTCTCCCGATTTGGTGGTAATCAAAATCACACCGTTGGCAGCACGCGAACCATAGATAGAAGCGGCAGCGGCATCCTTCAACACCGTCACCGAAGCTATATCGCTGGGGTTGATCAAGGCAATCGCGTTCATACTGTTGGAAAGTCCGCCTACATCACCGCTTTCCACGGGAATACCGTCGACCACATACAAAGGGTTGTTACCGGCGCCGATAGAACTGGTTCCGCGCACCCGAATCGTAGCCACAGATCCCGGTTGCCCGTTGCTCGACGAAACCGACACACCGGCCATTTTACCGGAAAGCATCTTGTCCACCGAAGTCTCGGGGATAGAAGCCAGATCATCACCATCGACAGTCGCGATAGAACCGGTTTTGGCCTCCTTCCGTATCGTCTGGTAACCTACCACCACGACATCGTCGAGAGTATGATCGGCAGAATTCAATTTAACGACCATACCATTACGCGCAAAAACCTCCTGTTTTTCCATACCGATGTAGGAAATAACCAAAGTTCTCGATGCCCCGGCAGGGATCTTGATTGTAAACTTACCGTCCGTGTCGGTAATAGTAGAAGCATTCGCGCCCTTCACCAAGATAGACGCACCGATAACCGGCTCGTCATTCTCTGCCGACAACACCGTACCGGAGATACTCGTTTGAGCCACCGCTAACGAAATGCCAGCCAACAGAGCGCACAATAACAATGTTAATTTTCTCATACGACTGAAATTAAATTTAAATAAACGATTATTCCTTCTTCTTTTTTCACATTACACACACTCGACAATCTTTGTCGAGTTTTTTTTCATTACACACTACTAAGACTAAAACTTTTCTTTCCTTTTTTAACCTTATTATATATATAAGACTTAATAAAAATAGCGAATCTCTATGCTCAAATCAACTTCTCATAGAAGTATTCAGCATGCAAAGATAACAAAAAAACCACAATATGAAAATCAAATTGAAAGAAAACATACCTTTCGGGCTTTCTTTTTGATAAAACCCATTCTCTTTTTTCGGAGATTCATAAATATACATTTTTCACAACAAGACTAACTTATTAAGAAACAATATAATAGATAATTCTTAATTTAATTATAAAATAATACGAGAAACAAGAAGTATTCCATGTTAATAAAATATAAAACAGAACCTACTATAATCGTATTATCGCCAAATAGCGCTAATCTTATCAAAATTTTAACTCAATTCGTTTATTCAATTAACATTCGATACTTCTCCCCTCCTCCTCTGCCGTGCCCCGTAACATTACAGGGTATCACAAACAGCATGGGAGAAAGACTGCTTTTCAATCCTCTCCCCCTGTGTTTCCGTAGGGAATATAGGGGGAGTGCCCATAGGGCGAGGGGGTTGAAAAAACGGAGGGGGTTGAAAAAACATCGGCAGCAACAAAATCAAATCTCACACTCTCCCCTTGCCGTGCCCCGTAGCATTACGGGGTGTTTTGCACAGCAAAATATAGGGGAGGTGGCCGAAGGACGGAGGGGTTGAAAAAAACAGAGGGGGTTAGAATACAAGCAAAAGCAACAATCCCCGATTCCGCCTTTATCGGGCGGCGAAGACGCAAGGAAGACGGAGGGAAAAGGGCGAGGACTGTTTGAGCGGAGCGAGTTCCGCAGACCCCGACGGCGACCGTAGCGACAAGCCAAAAGCCCGATAACTGCGGCGGCGCTTCTTGGTTCGTTCTTCTCGCTGCTGAGAAGAATGAACAAATAACGTAAATTAGTGTAACAAGGACTTTCTTTGACAGGGAAAGAAAGTCCTTTGTATCCCCCCTACCCAACCTCACCGAGCAGAAAAAAAACAGCCCCATTCCGAAAACACAAGCGTATAAAAAGGGAGTTGAAAAATAAAAGAAAATAGACAAAATCGCCCCATTAGTATAAATCTGAGAAAAAAAAGAACCGTTCATGCATGCATACACATTCTCTTTTGTACTTTTGTCTAAAATTTTAAGCTGTGAATCTTATCATCGATCAAGGAAACTCGATAACCAAAATGGCACTCTTTCGGGCAGGACGATTGCAAAATGTCTATTTCTACCCGAAATGGGACTCAACGACCGTTATTGACTTCTTGGACGTTCACGAAGTCGATGCCGCCATATTCTCGACAGTCACCGAGTACGATCCCCAAGCCATAGCGATACTGCGACAGCGACTACCCTACTTTTTAAAATTCGACCATTCATCGGAACTCCCCATTAAAATAGGATATGCCACCCCCGAAACATTAGGTCTGGACAGAATCGCCGCAGTAGTGGGAGCCGTCATGCAATGCCCCGACAAAGCAGTGCTCATCGTCGATGCAGGCACATGCGTCACCTACGATCTACTCACCGCCGACGGTACGTTTGCCGGCGGAAACATAGCACCGGGCATCCGATTGAGATTACGGGCCATGCACGAACACACGGGAAAACTCCCCCTCATCGACGATGCAGGAGAGACACCCGAAATAGGATTCAGCACCGAAACCGCCATGCGGGCAGGAGCTGTGCTCGGCGTCGCTTATGAAATAGAAGGATATATAGCCCGGTTAAACAAGGTTTATCCCGACCTTTTCGTTTTTTTAACAGGGGGAGATGCCTTAAAATTGGCTGCAAAAATAAAAAGTCGCATCTTTGTGGACGAAAACTTGGTACTAACCGGCTTAAACAGAATCTTACAAGAAAATGCTAAAATATAAAATTCTCTTTATCTGCTTGTCGATAGGGCTCGTCGCCTTTGCCCAAAACGGGACAAGCTCGCCCTATTCCAGATTCGGATATGGTATTTTGGGTGACAACGCCATAGGCGCTCAACGAGCTATGGGTGGCGTAGGATATGCCTTGCACAACAATCGGCAAATCAATGTGATGAACCCGGCTTCCTATGCAAGCATGGATTCGCTCACTTTTCTTTTCGATATAGGACTCACCTATCAAAATACAATCACCAGAGAAGGCTCGCTAAAAGAAAACAGCCAAAGCGGGTCGCTCGACTACATCGTCATGCAGTTTCCATTGGGACGGTACATGGCCGGTAGCGTGGGGCTCCTGCCCTATTCCAATGTAGGCTACTCTTTCATAAACAGCATAGACAACGGCTCGGATAGCCGGTCGGGCGATGGCAACATCTCACAAGCCTATGTGGGAGTAAGCGGTAGACCCTTCAAAGGATTCTCGATAGGAGCCAACATCAGCTACCTCTTCGGGAACCTCACCAATACCAGCACCGGAATACCGAATGACGGCAGCAGCGTCGTTTTCGAAACCATGCTCAAAGTACGCGACTACCATTTATCGTTCGGCGCCCAATATGCCATAGAATGGAACAAAAAGCATACGATCACGCTCGGTGCGGTTTATTCCCCCGGGAAAGCCCTATTGGGTAGAGCATACCGCAGTACCTACGATGTAAGCTCCAACACGGCGACCACCGCCGATACCCTGAAAATGAAAAATAATTATTCATTGGCCTCGACATACGGCGGCGGTATCAGTTACAACTACGACAAACGCCTTACCATAGCGGCCGACGTAACCTACCAGAATTGGGCCGACGCCAAATTTACGAATCTCACCGCCGGACAATTACAATCTTCCAAAGGACAATTCAATAACCGATTAAAAATAGCGTTAGGAGCCGAATTCCGTCCGAAAAACATGGGAGGAAACTATTTCGAACACGTCAACTACCGGGCAGGTATCTTCTACAATCGCTCTTATCTGAAAATAAACGGAAACGATATGGACGAAATCGGAGCCACTTGCGGTTTCGGTTTTCCCCTTGCCACAGACAAATCGGTAGTCAACGTATCGTTCGAGTACATCAATCGCCAATGCACCCCCGTTAAACTCATTACCGAAGACCATTTCAGAATATCGGTAAGCCTCACTTTTAACGAGATGTGGTTCTGGCAACGCAAGTTCGAATAAAATTCTACTACCCATAAAAACGACGAAGCGATTGCGTCAAAACGAAGAAGCTGTTTTAAATTTATTCCGAGACGATTGAAACCTATGTTGAAGCAGATTGGAGTCCGAGATAGGCAGTCAATAGCGGGCTATTGACAAAAATCAAGGGATTCTAGATGCGAGACAGGGGCTCAATAGGGCCGGAACATACCTGCTTGCAATGATAATATTATTTCTCTATAAATTTAAAACAGCTTCTAAATGACCGTTCTGAAAAGTCACAGATCGTAACCGCTAAACCTCAAAGAGCCGTATCAAAACTCTTATAGAGTAATGATACGGCTCTTCCTTCGTAAAATTGTTTTCACCTCCTTCTCACCTTTTTAGGCTGCCCGAATTTTCATCTAATCTCTCCCCTGCTCATCTGGACTACCCCAAAAACTGAAATACAAAAAACTATTATCCTCCTCCCCTGTGTTTCCGTAGGGAAATATAGGGGAGGTGTCCGAAGGACGGAGGGGTTAAAAAAAACAGCGACAGTAACAATCCCCGATTCCGCCTTTATCGGGCGGCGAAGACGCAAGGGAGACGGAGGGAAAAGGGCGAGGACTGTTTGAGCGGAGCGAGTTCCGCAGCCCCCCGACGGCGACCGTAGCGACAAGCCAAAAGGCCCGATAACTGCGGCGGCGCTTCTTGGTTCGTTCTTCTCGCTGTTGAGAAGAATGAACAAATAAACGATCTTTTTCAACCCCTCTCCTCAGAAACTGCCGTTCCTTCGGTCTCTCCCCTATATTTCCCTACGGAAACACAGGGGAGAAGGTTAAATAGCTCCTGCTCGCCACATAAAAATACTAGACCACAAAAGAAAAAGAATCCCCTCCTCCCTATATTCTGAAAAATAAGAAAGTCGGCTCTCAAAACAGCAAGGATTCACGTTTCACTATCGGAAAGATATTTTAAAACTCCTCCCCTGTGTTTTGCATCGCAAAATATAGGGGAGGTGGCACGCAGTGACGGAGGGGTTAGAAAACATCGGCAGTAACAGTAACAAATCAGGTATCACCCTCTCCCCTGCCGTGTCCCGTGGCATTACGGGGTGTTTCCGTTAGGGAATATAAGGGGAGGCCCGCAGGGCGAGGGGGTTAAACCCTACAATCAAAAACTCTTATGGAATCTTACAACTATTTCCCTAAAAGAGGAGAAATATATCCAAGAACCTTTTGCAAATGATCGACCTTACTCCACTTGATCTTATTCGCTTTAAGAAATACATTGAACTCTTTTCTATTCGATTCGGGCAAGAGCTTCGAAACAGTTTTTTTATTGGCATTGACAATTTCACCACCGACAATGAAACACAACCGAGTAGACACCGGTAATGTCTGCCCGTTTTCACGCTCCACGCGAATCATATCGTAATTGAGATTGGCGATACCGCCGAGTTGCAAACTCGACAAATTATCGACCGCCGAAGTAGACGACGATGTACCATAAGCCCCCGTCCCTTGTAGCAAACGGTCGAAATCGCCCGTCGTCCTACGACCGAGAATCGCTTGCGGTGTCTCGCCCAATACCTCGATAAAAAAATTCTCGCAACGTACGAATTCGGTACTGTCGGCAAAAACAACCCGACCGATATCGTTTTGATTATCGGGACAGTATATCTGCGAACCATTCAAATAGTGCAAATCGTTACGCAATAAATGAATGTTTACTTTCGCCTCCCCTTTATTCCCCGATTTGGAATAAATAGAAGCCTCCATAAAATCATCGAATAAATACGGCCACATAGTTGTAGGCTCTCCCGCCCGAAGCCCAAGAGAGGTAATCACCCCCAGTAATCCGGCAAATAACAATCTTTTCATAAGAATAAATTTATAAACATTCAAAATTAAATTTGTCAAAAACGACTACAAGTTAGTAATTTTATGTTATTTTTGCTCCTAAGAATAGGAATATTTTGCAAACACAATCACACAAATACTTAACAATATGAAAATCAAACATCTATTGTGCTTTATCGCGCTATGTCTGTTTTTTACTCCGGGTAAAGCCCAACAACTTAGCGTAATGACTCTACGTAATGGAGCAACGGTTTACATTTGGGAAGACAAAAGTAAACCCGATGTATTCGGTATGATCGCTTTCAAAGTAGGCTCGGTCGACGATCCCGAACAATACACCGGACTGGCTCATTACTTGGAGCATGTCATGTTCAAAGGGACCCAAACCATCGATGCACTGGATTGGGAAAAAGAGAAACCCATCTATGAAAAAATTATCGCCAAGTATGACGAACGAGCAGCATTAAGCGACCCCGCTGCCCGCGAAGCCATAGACAAGGGAATTAACGACCTGACCCGCGAAGCAGCCCAATATGCCGCAGGAAATGAATTTTCCCTTTTGGTAGACCACATGGGAGGACAAGGACTAAACGCCAGCACAGGCTACGACCAAACGGAATACCACAATTCTTTCCCGCCTTCGCAACTCGAAAAATGGCTCGAAATCTATTCCGAACGTCTTATAGACCCCGTATTCCGGGGCTTCCAGACCGAATTGGAAGCCGTATACGAAGAGTACAACATGTATAACGACGACCGCGGATCGAGAATGAGAGAGTTCATCTATGAACAAGCATTCGGAGATCACCCGTACGCCCGTCCCATTATCGGTCTCCCCGAACACTTGAAAAATCCCCAGTTGAGTAAACTGATCGATTTCTATAATACATGGTATGGCCCTCAGAATATGTCTATCATTCTGGTAGGTAACATTGACGCCAAAGAGGCAATACCGATGATTCGCGATAAATTCGAAAGAGTTCCCCGCCGAGCCGAGATACATCGGGAAAAGAAACCCGTCCGCCAATTCAAAGGTCGCACGGAAAAGAGCGCGAAAATTTTCTATTATCCTATGCTGGCCCTCATTTACAATGGAGTTCCTTCGAACGACAAAGATGAAATCGCATTGGACATCTGCTGCGAACTTCTCTCCAACTCACAAAAAACCGGTATCCTCGACAAACTGCAACTCGACGGCGACATCATGAGCGTAGGCGCATCTCAAAATGCCATGCGAGATGCAGGGATTCTCATGATCAATGCCATTCCCTCTTTCGATGCGAACCAAAATCGTTGGGACAGTCACAAATCGGTAGAAAAAATCGTATTATCCTCTTTGCGCCAACTGCAAAACGGGGAGTTCGACGAAGCGACCCTCGAAGCTATCAAACAAAACCTGATACGCGAATACGACCTGCAAATGGAATCGAACGAAATGAAAGCCTATATCTTAGCCTCTCTTTTCAATACGGGAGCCGATCCATCGGACATCGTCAACTTCAAAGAAAAAGTCAAAGCCGTCACCATCGACGAGGTGAAAGCCGTAGCAAAAAAATACTTTAACGACAATTACCTCGCTTTGAATATTCAAGAAGCGAAAAACCTCGACAGCAAAGGACAAAAACTGAAAAAGCCCGATTACAAACCCATCGAGACGAAAAAAGGAGCCAAATCGGAATATGCTAAATGGGTAGAAAGTATACCGGTCAACATGCCCGAAGTAAAATACTGCGACTTCAACTCTATCCAACAAAAGCAAATCAACACACGCAGCAAACTGTTCTACAATCTCAACCCCGAGAACGACGTATTCACGATGACTTTGAAATACGGCATCGGAACGAAAAAGATGCCTAAACTCGAATATGCCGTCGCCCTGATGAACAACGCAGGTATGCTGCCCGATATCGAACCGTTGGCATTCAAACGGGCTATGGGCGAATTAAATGCAAATTGCACATACGCTGTGGACGACAACTACATGTATGTCATGATGAGCGGATACGAAAAAGATTTGGTAAAAGCCTGCCAGCTTCTTTCCAAACAAATCCTTTTCCCCAAACTCGACGACAAGCAGTTGCAAAGCCTCATCGGTAGCGCGTTCGGTTCTCGCCAGATGGAAAAAAGCAGTATCGGGACATTGGAAAGTGCCCTCACGTCGTATGTACTATACAAGGATAGTTCAGACTACCTGCAACGCATCCCCACTCGTGATTTAATAGACCTTTCGATTACAGATCTGACGACTCAATTCCAAGCCGCCACGAATTACGAATGTGAAATCTATTACGTAGGTACGGCGCCATTCGACGACGTATATCAAGTATTGAGCCAAAACTTGCCGTTGAAAGCGCAAGAAATGCCCTCTACCTCTCCCGAGTTACGTCCTCGACAACAATATACCGAAAATACGATTTTCTTCCTGCCCAACAGCAAAGCGACTCAAAGTAAAATATACTTCTTTATAGAAGGAAAACCATTCGATGTAAAAGACGATATATTCATCGAAGCCTTTTCAAGCTACTTTGGAGCCGGATTCGGGAGCCTCGTCGTAGATGAAATTCGCGAAAAACGAGCTATGGCATATACCTCCTACGGTATAGTGGGGACTCCCTCCGTTGCCGGTCGAAACACGCTATTTCAAGGATTTGTCGGTACTCAGGGAGACAAAACGCTCGACGCTATCGAGATTTACATGAATTTGTTGAAAGATATGCCGTCCACACCCGAACGTTTCGACGTAGTAAAAACCAATATCAAAGAATCTATCCTCAGTGCGAAACCGGGATTCCGTTCTGCAAGCGCCGTATATGAGGCATGGAAACGAATGGGCTATACACAAGATCCGGCCATCGACAAAATGAAAAAGATCGAAACGCTCAAATTCGAGGACATCATCGATTTCTACAACGAAAACATCAAGGGAAAACCGGTTGTTATCGCCATCGTAGGAAATCCGAAAGATTTCGATACTAAGGCTCTCGAAAAATACGGAAAAGTAGTCAAAGTTTCCGAATCGAAACTATTCTCCGATAGCTTCTGATAAGCCAACGAGCAAAGAAAATAAAATCTTAAAAAGCGAGGGTCTCGAAATGCTATTCGAGACCCTCGCTTTTTAGCCATAACGCACCCGCCAACTCCACTCGCTATTCTTAGAAGCTGTTTTAAATTTATTCCGAGACAGATCGAGACCTATGTTGAAGCAGATTGGAGTCCGAGATATGCAGTCAA
>ENA-UPXC01001107-UPXC01001107.1-human-gut-metagenome-genome-assembly--contig:-NODE-1107-length-41287-cov-10.864645_pt1 | contig 41287 bp, 65 predicted proteins | sample MGYA00250047_ERZ773371 | MGnify/ENA primary metagenome ERZ773371 (study PRJEB29103, sample SAMN06111975) | human gut metagenome | biome: human gut; feature: ankylosing spondylitis patient; material... | reverse complement strand
GCCTTATATCGGCCCGTATTCGGCCCGCACGGAAAACCTGTATGTGGCCACGGGCTTCAACAAATGGGGAATGACCTCCGCGATGGCGGCGGCCATGCTGCTCACGGATATGGTGCAGGGCAAAAGGCCGGACGACGCTCCGGTGTTTTCCCCCTCCCGCAGCATGCTGCGCCCGCAGCTTGCGCTGAACGCGCTGGAGGCCGCGGCAAGCCTGCTCACGCCCACGGCGCCGCGCTGCCCGCACATGGGCTGCGCGCTGAAATGGAATTCCCAGGAGCACACCTGGGACTGCCCATGCCATGGCTCCCGCTTTACGAAGAAGGGAAAATGCATCGATAATCCGGCCACAGGCGATCTGACATCATGCTAGAGCAAAAAATTGCCCGGTATTGCAAAGAATATTGTCCTAGTGCGGTAGCAATGGACGGCTGGGTGCCATCCCATTCCCGCAGGCAGAGGGGATACCAATAAAAACTGCGGACGAAAATGCTCCGGTTCTTCAGAGCGAGTAGGAGCATTCAGGTGGGTACGCCCGAAGTCCGAGCAAGGAGTCCCTTCTCTAGAGGGCGAGCACTCGCACGAAGCCCGATTGGCCGTATGCGGCACCCAGTCTATACAAAAAGCAGGCTTTCCGCGGCAGCGGAGAGCCTGCTTTTTGGCATATGCATACGAAAAAGATACAGCATTTCGCTGAAGCGGCCTTCTGGCCCGCGGCGCTTTTGCGCCGTGCAAGTGTTTTGGCCGAAGGCCAAAACCTTGGTGCAGGCGGAATTCACTTCCGCCGGGCATGTGAAGTCCTCACGGTATCCATAAAAATAACCACACCGAAAGGTGTGGTTATTTTTATGGTACGCCCGAAGGGACTCGAACCCCCAGCCTTCAGAACCGGAATCAGAAAGTATCAACCACTTCAAACAATTGCGGCTCAATATATTTATGTTATGCCAACTTTGAATTTCCACCACTTTTTCCACCACTTCCATCTAGAAGGGCGATTCCTTGGTGCATAGTGTATCCGTCTTTATGCGTATAAATATTTGCAGTTGTTTGGATGTCGGAATGACCCATAAGCTCCTTTGCTACGTTAATAGGCACTCCAGCCCTTTGAAGATCCGTGCAAAAGGTGTGGCGAAGACAGTACGGTGTCAAATCCGTTGCTACCACGCTTTCAATAATCTGGTTTCTTTTTACTTTCGCTCCCATATAGATATCTAATTCACGCTTGAAATTAAGCCAAAGCCGACGCATGGTTTTTTCAGTGTGCCGGTTCCCTGCCTCGTTGAGAAAAACAGGAGAAAATGGCTTTTGTTGTGCTGCCTGGAGCAACGGGAAAAGTGCGGCATGAATTGGGATGTCCCGAATACCGGCTTCTGTTTTTGGGGCTTTGATGCTGTTAGCGCCGCTTTCTCTCGCCGTGTGGACGTGTATCTCGTTGCGCTCGAAATCTACGTCTGACCAAGTAAGGGCTGCCGTTTCTCCTGGCCTCATGCCAGTATATAGCAATGTGAGCACCCATAATCCGGCCCGATGGTGTTCAGCAACGGCCAAAATGGCCTTACGCTCCTCCTCAGTGATAGAGCGTCTTTTCCCCTCGTGATAGGTGGGCAACTCCAGCAGCTCGGCTGGATCGTATGGGATAAGGCGGGATTGTCTGGCCCTGCGGAACATCTCCTGCAACACCATGCGCAGTTTTTTTACATGGGATGCAGAGCGCCCGGCCTGCCCGTTAAGGATGCGCTGGAGGTGCACGTCTTTAACATCCTTCAATTTCAAGTGACCAATAGCGGGCTTGATATAGTTATCATACTTTTCATCGTACATTTTCAGCGATTTAGCCGTGAGTCCTTTTGGCTCCTTGTAGAGCTCCAGCCATTGCTTATACCAAGCGTTGACGGTCATGGAGCCGCCTATAGTCTCCTCACCGCGCTTTGCGGCGGCCAGCTTGTCCGCCAGCTTTTGCAGGGCTTCAAACTCGGTCTTACCAGTGGCTTCATACTTTTTCCCATTGTAGCGAGCTGTTTTTCTGATGTAATCCATTGACTTTACCCCCTATTCTGTTAAAATAGAGGGGTGATATGGCCTCCAAACCTTATCACCCCTATGTGAGCCGTCCCTGGTGTTGGTAGCACCGGGGGCGGCATTTTTATTGCGCCTTTTTCAGTTTCTCCATTTCACGGTTCAGCTTCTTCCCCATAGCCTCAAGGGCAGTGATCCGAGTGTCCATGACCTCCATGTCGTCCAGGTGCTCCAGTTTCTCCAGGATGGCGCTCTGGCCCTCTGCGAGCAAATTAAACCGCTTTTCAAATTTGGTTTCCATCATCATTACGGTGTTTTTGGTGATGCGCTGTTCAGCGTCCGCGATAATGGATTGGATTGCCTGCAAATCTTTTTTGTCCAACATACGTAAAATCTCCTTATTGTTCACTCTAAGCCAAACTGCGCTTTATTGACTACTTTGCCATCTTGGAACATCACATTTGCGTTAGCCCCAATAGACCCTTTACCTTCCCACATCCACATTGTAGTTACATATTCTGACCCAATGCCAAGATCTGATTCGGATAGCAGTTCTCCTTTCGATCCAATAATCGAAACTACTTCGTCGTATGTCATCCCATTTTTAATCTGGTTAAACTCATCTAAGCTAATTTTCTCGTCATTATAGGTAACTGCTTCCCCAAAAACATCAAACATAACTTTATCGCCAGTGACAGTAAGATATATTTCTCCAGCTTCTGACTGCTTGAGGTAAATGGCGCATCGTGTAGTATCTTGGAGTAATGGAGCATTCTTAGATAGCTCGACAAGAGTTGATTTAATATCCTCCCAGTTAGCTGGCGCAGACCCCGCTTCCTTCGCTTCTTGTATAAGCGCGGCTATGTCAGGGTCATAGATACTCACTGTGGTCATATCTCCAAATAGGGAGATCTCTATAAATGAGGTATCACAGAAGGACGAGAATGTAGCAGTGATATTGTCTTTTATTGGGTCACTTTCGGGTGTGGCTACAATGGTCTGTTCCGGGGGAGGGCTTTTGCTCACATCTACTGTTGACTCAGCAGTACAAGCGGACAGCGGGATTATTAGCGCCAATCCCCAAGCGGCCATTCTTTTCCATCCCATTTCCCATTCTCCTCTCTATTTTACCGCACTCTGGCGGTTCTTTTACGCTCATGCAAAAGTCCGATAATCCGTGCATTATATCGGAAGGCGATCAAACGCGCACAGAAAATTTACACTTCTTTTTTGGTGATATTCCCATCTTGAAAAATGGAACTAATGTTCTATAATAATAGTCAACAGAAACAAATTTTCCAGCATCGACAAAACCTGACAGAATATAAGGTAAACAGGGCGTATAGTGCAAACAGAGGCTACAAAATGTGCCAAAATTAGAAAAATTACATAGTTCTGATTGGGAGTGGCACAAACTGGGAGGAGGGCGCGAAATGACGCCGAATGGAGAAACTGTTGATATGCTTAAAAAAGAGATTGAACTTGTCATGGAGCGGAACAAAAATGAAACTTATTTGAAATCGCTCCTTACGCGCGCCCTCGTCCTCGAAAAACTACATAATAAGTGATAAAAAAGGCTCCGGGAAACCGGGGCCTTATTTTTTTGTAAAGCCGTCTATCAGTTTTCTGATGGCGGCTTTTTCGTCGTCTTCCATAAACCAATATGCCTTAATAATCCGCTTAATCAGATCATCATCAGACATGTGGATCTGCTCCATGACTTCGAGGAATTCCTCGTCCTCGTCCCTCTGGATATGGGGATCTCCTTCTCCGGTACGCAGCCAGAGCTCGGAGATGTTAAATTCACGGCAGATGTCGGCAATGGTGCGATCGCTAGGAATGCAGTTTGGATCTTTTCCTAATTTGGAAATGTATGCTGGAGTAACGTTAATTTTACGGGCAAAATCACTTTTGTTTCCGCCCTTTTCTTCAACCACTTCCATAATTCGCTCAGCTATGGTTTTCACTATTTACACCTCCTACTCTGTACAACGAAGTATATCATGGAGATAATCAAAATGCAAGAGAAAAATTCAACTGGGTTGAAATAAATGCTTGACATTTAAACTTGGTTGATATATTATTGTACCAGGTTGAAAGCTTGTCAGGAGGTGAAACTATGCATGTGAATTTGGAAAACCTGGCCGATGCCCAGAGTCTTGCCGACAACCTGGCCCTTCTCCCCAAAGAAGCGCTCCTCTATATCGCTGGATATGCTGAGGGGCGGCGGGACAGGCCCGCGCGGAAACGCAAGAAGAAAGATAGCACCAATGGAGAAAAAGAAGCCCGCCCCTGACGGGGCGGGGAAGGAGGTAAGTGGGGTGAAGATCATCATTGAGGCTGATTCTAAAGAAATTGCTGACCTCGTACTTACACTACAAGGCCAGCAGAATCAAGATGAAATTGCTAAGAACTATGCGATAGATATCTTTGGAAACAAATACCTCAATTACGAAAGTGGGGGCCGTGGATGTTCCAATGGATAGCTTTAGCTTTTGCTGGTTTTGAAATTGGGTACATATTTATTTACTGGCTCTTTGATGAGGAAATAAATGCGACAACGGTTTCTGTGCTTTCCGCAATAACGATTTTTTGGATAGCAATGCATTTCCTTGTTTCATAAATTTAATGGAGCACAACAAAAAGCGCCCCGGCCAGTGCACCACCACCGACCAGGGCATGACACCACGTAACCCAGCTACGAGGTATCGGAGACAGTATATCACATCCTCCGGCCTCTGGCAAGATTGGAGGATTTTTTATGCTTAACAGAAAAAGCGAGGCGCAGGAAATTGAGAACTGCGCCAATAACTTGAACCACACCATGAACAGTCTTTGTCTGGCATGGAAGGGAAGGAAATGGGAGGAGGCCCATATGGACTACACGTTTGAAGATTACCGCAAGGCGCTGGAGGGGGCCGGGCCTAAGCTAAAAGAGCTTGTGCTTGACCGAGCGGCGCACGACCCAACGATTGATTTTCCCGAGCTAAAAGCTCTCGTCGATTTTGCTTACCCGGAGGTGCTTTGATATGAATGCGCATGGTACACTCAGCCGCGAAATCGCCGAGAAACGGCGGCTAATGTTTGAGCGGCATGGAGGGATTATGTCCTCCACAGATGTGGCGCGGGAGGTAGGCTACTGCCCGCGGGCATCCAGCGGCGACCGTTGGGCGGCGGAGCATGATATACCAGCAATCCGTATGGGGCCTCGCAAGCGGGGCTATGAGACAGATTTGGTGGCAAAGGCCATCGTGCAGGGGAGGGGAATGGTATGAGCGAGACCCAAAATGAGCGCGACAGGCGCGCAAAGGCGTACAGCTACCGGGCCTACCGCCGCCGGGTACAGCAGGCGCAGGCGGTGGCCCAGCGGGTACAACTGGCGGTGGTTGCCGGAGCGGCGCTGGTGCTGGCTATTCTGGTGGCGGTCAGCCTATGAAGAAACAACTGATCGTGACCATTGCATATCTCTTTCTGCTGCTGGCGCTGGTTGCACTAGTTGAAATCATCTGGAACCAGGAACCGGAACAGCCAGCCATTGAGACCCCGGCAGCAACCACCACTCCGGCCCCCACGCCCACCGGCCCGCTCACCATCCAGATCACCGGACTGGAGGGCGCGGAGAGCATCGACGATGTGTGGGCGGTCATAGAAATCCCACATTGAGGAGGGAGCAAAATGGACTTAAAAAAGATTTTGGACGAGCATCTCCTTTGGCTGAATGGAGAGGGCGGCAGCCGTGCCGACCTGAGCGGTGCCGACCTGTTCGGTGCCAACCTGAGCGATGCCAACCTGCGCGGTGCCGACCTGTTCGGTGCCAACCTGTTCGGTGCCAACCTGCGCGGTGCCAACCTGAGCGATGCCAACCTGCGCCGTGCCGACCTGTTCGGTGCCAACCTGTTCGGTGCCAACCTGCGCGGTGCCAACCTGCGCGGTGCCAACCTGCGCAATGCCGACCTGCGCCGTGCCGACCTGCGCAATGCCGACCTGCGCCGTGCCGACCTGTTCGGTGCCAACCTGCGCAATGCCGACCTGCGCCGTGCCGACCTGCGCAATGCCGACCTGCGCCGTGCCGACCTGTGCGGGGCATCTATAGATCAAATGATGTGGAATATTTATACGGTGTTCTATCCGTTGCAATGTCCGGAATCCGGCTCTTATATCGGCTATAAAAAGGCAAGTGGCCTTGTTGTGGAGTTGGAAATCCCCGCAGATGCACGCCGGTCCTCCGCTACTAGCCGAAAATGCCGCGCCAGTAAGGCCAAGGTATTGAGTATCACAGATATCAACGGAAATCCTGCTGGCGGCCAGGTAAAGAGCAATTATGATCCGGACTTTGTTTATACCATAGGGGAAACCGTTGAAGTGTCTGATTTTGATGATGACCGCTGGAACGAGTGCTCTACTGGCATTCATCATTTTATTACACGGGCGGAAGCCGTTATTTACGAATAAAAGCGCCGCTCTCCGGTGTGCGAGACCGGAGGGCGGCAAGAGAAAGAACATCTGCCCTTATTTTAGGGCACGAAGGAGGGAAAGTCAATGCTGAATACCAGAAATATTTCCGCCCTGCTGCGCTGGGCGATGGAGAATATCGGCTACCCAATCGACGAGATTAACGCCCTGGACGGGACAATACATATCCGCCTCTCGGATGGCCGAACCGGATTCCTTTATATGGGTGAGGATGGCTGCCCGCGGGCGGTGCTTCCGGCGATTGCCTGATATGGAGTGGTGGCTTCCATTTTCACCATACCGGGATATGCAACAGGATCCAACCGCAGGGAATTGCCCAAATTGCGGAGCAGAACTTTACCAAAACGAAGAAATGTGCCAGAAATGTAAGGAGGAACAAAATGACACTGTATGAAATTGACCAGGCAATTCAAGGCCTAGTAGACCCGGAAACAGGGGAACTAATGGACTATGAGGCGTTTGCCGCGCTCCAGATGGACCGAGACGCTAAGATTGAGAATATGGCCCTTTGGTACAAGGATTTGATGGCCGATGCTAAGGCCATCAAAGAAGAGGCGGACACGCTCAATGAGCGCAGAAAGGCCCTGGAGAACAAGGCGGAACGGCTGAAATCCTATCTGTCCCTTGCATTAGACGGCGAGAAGTTCCAGACGGCCAGGTGCTCCGTCACTTTCCGCAAAACCTCGTCCGTTCAAGTGTCTAATCCAGAAGCTTTAATCCGCTGGCTAGAGCAGAACGGATATGACGCGGAGTGCGTCAAGTACAAGGAGCCGGAGGTCAGCAAGACTGGCATTGGCAAGCTCATTAAGGAGGGCGTGCCCGTTCCATATGCCTCGATTGAGCAAGGCCGCAGTGTGGGGGTGAAGTGATGGACAAGTTCCGTCTGCTGGAGGCTTCCGACATTGAAGTGAAGGTCAAGCAGGTCAAAAAGAATGGGGCGGTTCTCCTGCTTTATAAGACGGCCAGGACGGATATGGATATCCTGGATGAGACGGTTGGCTCTGAAAACTGGACGAACGATTACCGGGAAATCAAAGGGAACCTGTATTGTGGGATTGCCATCCGTGATGGAGACGCCTGGACGTGGAAGTGGGATTGTGGAATAGAGTCCAGGGAGGACGGCGAGGGCAACGAGAAAAAGGGGGAGGCAAGCGACGCATTCAAACGTGCTGGGTTCCGATGGGGCATTGGCAGAGAGCTTTATACCGCCCCGTTTATTTGGGTACCCTCTGAGAAAATGAACATCCTGGAATCCAATGGGAAGTTTCGTACCTTCGACACCTTCTCGGTTGAGAAAATTGCTTATGGTGACAACCGTAGGATTTCCGGTTTATCTATCCTGAACAACCGGACAGGAAAGCGGGCGTTTGTATGGGCTATGAGCTGATAAACGAGATCGGCGCAAAGTCCGCACTCCTGGATAAGGCAATCGGGCAGCTCGGAGCCCGCGGCAGAGCATATGCGCAGGCGGAACGCGATTACAGGGTAGCCCTCCGAAAAGCTGTTCTGGAGGCCAGGGCGGAGGGCACGCCTGTAACTATTATCTCTGATATTTGCCGTGGTGACGCGGAGATCGCCCGACTACGCTTGGAAAGAGATATTGCGCAGACAGTGTACGAATCCGCACGGGAGGCCATACAGGGCTACAAACTGCAAATTCGCATCCTGGACGCGCAGTTGGAAAGGGAGTGGGGGCGTGCATCGAGAGACTAAGGCCACCGCCATATCCGCGGCAACCAAAAAGGCCGTATGGGAGAGGGATTTTGGGCGGTGCGTACTCTGCGGCTCCATCAATGCGGGGCCACACTGTCATTACATACGGCGGAGTCAGGGCGGTCTTGGGATTCCAGAGAACATTTGGACAGGCTGCCAGCGGTGCCATGCGGCATTTGACAACGAGGGGGCGGATGGTCCGCTTCATAAGCAGATGCAGGACTACCTCCGCACTTTATACCCAGGATGGGATGAATCAAAATTGATATACAAGAAAGAAGGGCCAAAATGCTAAATAGGGTTGTGATCCAGGGCCGCATTGGAAAGGACATCGAACTGCGTCACACGCAGTCCGGTGTCTCGGTGGTCAGTTTCTCCATCGCGGTTGACCGGGATTTTAAAGACAAGGCCACTGGCGAAAAAACCACCGATTGGGTTAATGTGACCGCATGGCGCTCCACGGCGGAGTTTGTAAGCAAATATTTCTCCAAGGGCCGCATGGCTGTGGTAGACGGCAGATTGCAAACCAACATCTGGACAGACAAGGACGGGAACAAGCGGTCGAGCCTGGAGGTTGTGGCTGATAGTGTGTACTTTGGCGACAGCCGGAAGTCGGAGGGGAACGCACCAGAGTCTGAATTTCCAGAACAGAATGGGCAGGAGTTCTCGGAGGTGGACGACGACGGAGAGCTCCCGTTCTAGGGCGGTGATGGGTTGACTTACATTGATTACCTTAATGAGTTCAACCGTTGGATCGAAAACAACCACTTGACGCTTCCGGCGCAGGTCTTGTACTTCAGGCTGCTGAACGTATTTAACCGGGCTGGGTGGCCTGAGTGGGTTCCAGTAGACACCATTCGGTTGCAGGTAATGACAAATGGATTGTCAAAGCCATCCGCTTACAGAGCGAGGGACGAGCTTGTAAAGGCTGGATTTATCCGATACCAGCAAGGGAAAAAAGGGGCCCCGAGCCGCTATTCCCTATCGGAACAATCAAATTCTGGTATTGATTCTTTACAGGAAACGGTACATAAACCTTTACAGTTTCCTTTACAGAATCCTTTACAAGAAACTTTACCCATATATAAGACTAAGACTAAGACAAAAGAAAAGACTCCTACGGAGTCAAAAAGAAAAGTGTTTGTTCCTCCCACGGTGGACGAGGTGAGAGAATACTGCCTTGCACGCAAAAACGGCATAGACCCGCAGGAGTTTGTGGACTACTACGCGGCCAGAGGGTGGATGCTGGGGAAGGCCAAAATGAAAGACTGGAAAGCTGCTGTGCGGACGTGGGAGAAGCGCAGGAAGGGGGGGAACCATGACCAGCCAGAGCGATATTTCACTGCTGCTGACATTCCGGGCAGAAATGATTGACCCATCCCTGCCGACAGGACTTTGGTGGTGCGCTACGCCGGAGGACGCGGCGGCGGTTGGTATTAACGCCGTGTGCAAGAACAGATACGCGGCTTGGGAGGACTTAGCTGCCTGCACGGAGTTTATCACCCAGTTCTGCTATGTGTTCGTCGCAACACCAAACGATGCAGACCGGGAAGAGATTGTAGGCCAGCTCCAGAAGTGGGTGCCGGTCACTATCCTTGTGGCGGATAAGGCGGCGTTTCGCGGGAATGAATCAGTGGTCGAACTGCTGGACAATGCTGGCCCAAAGGCGGTAGAAAGCCTTTTGTTTGGCGCTTTGGATGTGCCGAGGCCGGGGCTGATTGACCTGTCGCAAGTGGAGATGGACGCGCCCATTTCGCAAAACCGCATGATGTCCGGGCTGGTGCCGCTGGACTACTGCACCGGCGGATTCCGGGGAGGCGAATTGTCAGTATGGACAGGCAGGCGCGGCGAAGGGAAATCGACGCTTCTCGGGCAGATGCTCGTGGAATCAATCAACCAGAACCGAACTGTATGTGCCTATTCCGGGGAGCTCCCGGCGAGGCAGTTCAAACGGTTTGTGCTGCCGCAGATCGCAGGGCCGAGGAATCTTGTAGAGCAGCCAGACCCCAGAACGGGGCGGATGGAGTACGCGCCGTCAAAAGAAGCTGTTCGGGCGATTGACCAATGGCTGGAAGGGAGCTTTCTCCTGACCGATTTGCGACAGTCAAATGCCCATGACGAGGACAACATACTGCGCCTGTTTGAGTATGCCTACCGCCGATACGGGTGTTCGGTGTACTTGGTGGACAACATCATGACCGCAAGTCTGAAGGGAGAAGTGGAGCTTGGTCATTATGGGGCCCAGAAAGCTTTTACGCAGAGACTCAGCGCCTTCGCAAAACGCCACGATGTACATGTGCATCTGGTGGCCCATCCCAGGAAGGCTGGAGAGGAGCGGGGACTGACAGCAGACGACGTTGCGGGGGCGGCGGAGATTACCAACCTCGCTGACAATGTTTTTTCTGTTGAGCGGGCAAAAGAATCTGACGAAGTTGACTCCAGGATCAGGATTATCAAGGCCAGAGAGACCGGCAGCCGCGAGGTAATCCCGTTGATGTTCGACACCAAATCACGGAGATACTACGACGCGGGAGGAAACCCGACAAAGAGATATAGTTGGGAGGCAGCCAGAGATGGACATGGATAAGGCGATAGGCATAGCGGCGGAAGAGGCCATGCGTCATATGAAAATCGGTATTTTTGCGTTGGACGGAGGCGGAGTAGAATTGGCGAAGGGGCATTTCGAGGTGGCCTATGCGCTGTTTGCCCTAGTGTTGGAGCGGAACGATGGAGAAAATCACGTTTAACATACCATACCCGCCCACGAAGAAGGGCAAGTCGGCCTTCTGCCGCCGGTTTGGGCTGAACGCCTACTACTCCGGCAAGCACTGGGCGCAGCGGAAGAAGGACGCTGACGAGCTCCACGCGCTGACTCTGGCCGCGCTGAAACAGGCCCGAGTGCGGCGCGGGATGGTACGGGGGCCGGTCTCCATCACTTTTGCATGGGACGACGGGCTGGACATTGACAACCACGCAGCCATCGCCAAAGCCGTGGTGGACGCGCTCAAGGGATACCTGCTGCCGGACGACGATCACCGCTGGTACAGGCAGGTCATACATAGGCTTTGGGACGGGGGATGTATCCGGGTGGAGGTGGAGGAGCTTTGATCACCAGAGACCCCTACGGCATCAGCGGAGCGGTGGCCCCCTGGCGCAGTCTGGACGCAATTGAGCCGATCGTGGAGCGCAATATCACGGAGCGGGACGCGGAAGAGGCGGCAATCTGTGGACAGTGCCCGCTGCCGGACTGCAACCCGAAAAGAGTTGGCTGCCTCCTACATACCAGAGCGAAAAAGCCAAAACCGTCCCGCGATTTGCTGGAGCGCATGGCGCTGGACGGGTATGGGCCGGAGACGATAGCCCAGGCCACCGGATACTCCATATCAACCACCACAGAGTATATGAAACAGTTTTTTAGGGCGGGACCATGTGAGCGCTGTGCGTCCAAGAGCATTTGTGATGCAGTCGTCGGGACGTGTAGCCGTAAAGAGCGATGGAAAGCAATCAAGGAGGTGCCGAACGATGGACGATAAGACGCGCGCCCTGCTGGGCGACCACGAGGCGACGAAACTGGCGCATCTCTCCCTCTTCTCCGGCATCGGGGGACTTGACCTTGCCGCCCAGTGGGCCGGATTTACCACCGTCGGACAGTGCGAGTGGGCGGACTACCCGACAAAGGTTCTGGAAAAACACTGGCCGGACGTGCCGCGCTGGCGGGATATTCGTACATTGACGGGAGAAAGTTTTTATGAAAAGACAGGACTACGAACAGTTGACGTTATTTCGGGCGGATTCCCCTGCCAGCCACACAGCGTTATCGGGAAACGGCTTGCAGAAAATGATGAACGGCACTTATGGCCAGAGTTCCTGCGAGTTATTGACGAATTGCGGCCGAGATATGTTGTTGGCGAAAATGTTAATGGCATCTTATCTACAATACATGAGTCCATTTGCACCGATTTGGAAAAAGAAGGATACGAAGTCTGGACGTTCAGTATTCCGGCTTGTGCTGTCGGAGCGCACCATGAAAGATACAGGGTTTGTATTCTTGGCATCTCCAAGGGCAAGTCAGGACTTCAAGCCGATCCGCAGGCAGACACCACAGGAGCACAGCGGAAAACACGGACAAACGCTGAGCGCCAGCCTTGGAATTATCTTCCCGGAACGTATTGGGCAGTACATCAACCCCCAGTTTGCGGAATGGATGATGGGATTCCCGATTGGATGGGGGGATATCCGCAGTACAAACAGTGGATGCAGTGTTACGGAAACGCCGTAGTCCCCCAACAGTTTTACCCGATCTTCCAGGCCATAGCGGACATAGAGAGGGGAATTATACATGGATGATATCAAATTAGCCCTTCTAGGCAATCAAGAGGCGGCCAAGCGGCTGACGGATGCGGGGATGCTGCTGGCGTGTCCGTTTTGCAAAGGACATGTACGTAGAGTAATTGGATTTGGCGGCCTGAATTTCTTCAAGTGCAAAAAGTGCGGAGCAGTAGTCAGTTTTGACAACGACTACTACAACACCCACAAAAATGAGGCAATTACTGCCTGGAACACCCGCGCTTCGATTCTGAGCGCGGAGGAATTGCAGAGATTGGAGGTCAAGCCATGACGCGGGAAGAAGCGATTGAGTGCCTGAAAACTATACAGCGGTGGACTCCGGACTGGGATGACCGGGAAGATGGGCTGTCTTATTGGGATGCTATTGATATGGCCCTCTCCGCCCTCCGCCCCGTCAGCCGGGAGCAGGTGGAGCGGCTGTGGCCGGGGTGTGACCGTTGCAAAGCAGCTGATACAGCAATCGCATGGGAGCGGTGGGGACACCAATACTGTTCTCAATGTGGTCGCCCTCTCACCCCAGAGGCGTGGGAGGAACTGAGAAAGAGACTGGAGGCGCTAAACAATGACAAAAAATGAATTTATAGCCCTAATTGGGCAAGACGTAGTTGTAGACTATCCATTTGGCCGAGAACTCCAGCGGTGGAGCATGAAAAACTTTTATATCGATGGAAATGGCGAAGTCAAACATAATCGTCTCACGCTTATTATGGATGCTTTTATTGCCAACGCAAGAAATCCCCACAAAGGGAAGCCCACGCATGGTTAAGGAGGCGCTGAACGATGGCAAGGGCGATTGATGCAGACCGACTGAAACAGGCCATAGACCATGATTATTATGAGCATTACACCAAATATCACGATAGCGACCAAACAGCCCTGATTGATATGGTGATGGACGATATTGACGAGATGCCCACCCTCACCCCGCCGAACGAGTGGGTGAGCGTGGATGAGAGGTTGCCGGAATACAATCCGGGAACAGGGGCAAAGTCGTATTGGGTGGCGAAAAAAGACAACGCCGGAAACTGGCAAATAAAAATAGCTCAATACTGTGACTATGGATATGCCATGACTATGGATGCCGAAACAGAGGTTACCTGGAGAGACTGGGATTTTACAAAAATCGCAAATGTCACTCACTGGATGCTCCTTCCCGCACCGCCTGACCGCCGCCCGCCGGAGGGAGAAGCATGAGACATAGATACACACGCCAGGAGCTGGAATCCATCACCCAGGAGACCGCAATCTACATTGAGGGGGCAGGCATAGCTCAGCTCCAATGGGGCGGTTTGGAGATTGCTCAGGGCGTGAAGGACGGGTACCTATACTGCAAGCATATCAAACCGTTTAGCCTGGATCTGTACGACAAATACTGGACGGCCTGGGATGGGCCGCCGGAAGAGGTGGAGAACGCATGAAAACGATTTGCATTACTTGCAAAAATGACTGCAATAACGCCGGTACAACGGCCAGAATTTCTTGGTGCCCTCAGTACAAACCAGGACGAATTTTGTCCAACGCCGACCGCATCCGGGCCATGAGCGACGCAGATTTGGCGAGATGGCTTGAATACGAGGGTGGAGGAGCCTGTGCAGAGGTTTATGGGTGGCTGGCGTGGCTCCAGCAGCCAGCGGAGGAGGGCAACAATGGACATTGAGAAGCTGGATATAAACGCAGTATGCTTTGGTATCCTTTGCAATTTTACCCCTGTATGCGGAGAAGAACGAGCAAAAGAGGCGGTTGAGAGGAGGACAACAAGTGGATAAACCAAGAATTGCGCAGGTGCTGGGAGTAGAGGTCGGAGAGGATGTCAAATACCGACATACAGATGGAACAGCAGAAAATATTTGTGTTTGTGAGGATGGGCGGGTTATTATTTCTTCTCTTTCATGCAAAATGTCAACCGTTGCTGTACTTATAAATGCCATCAACCACCCCGACCGCATCATCCGAAAGCCCCGCTGGACGGAGCAGGAGGTGGAGAGGGCGAAGGCTATCAAAGTGCTATATCCAGTTGTTAAAACATTGGCATACGTTGATATAGTGGGACAGACATTTTACATGTATGATGACGAAGACAACTATAAGGGCAGTCTTGATAACCTTGATGAAACGTTTCCTACGCTGAGGAGCATAAGGCGGGCCACATTGGACGAGATCATCGGAGGTGCCCAATGACCAGAGAAATCCTTTTCAAAGCCAAGCGGCTGGATAATGGAGAGTGGGTGGAGGGAAACATTGTGGCTGTCCCGGAAGATGCCGACTTTATGCCTGGAGCGTACATTCTACCGCGGTTGGTATCGGCCAGGGCAGACCCGCCCACAAAAGGGAGGATCATGCTAGGCGGATTCTTTGAAGTTGACCCCGCCACGGTCTGCCAGTACACCAACATCGACATACAGCGAGAAGCGTGGCCGTCCTCCGAAGTACACAAGATTTTTACTGGCGATATGCTGGGCGAATGGGGCGAGGACGAGGAAGGCAACGAGTGTGTTTGCATCCTCGGCGTCGTGACCTATTGGGAAGATGAAGGACGCTATGTATTGGCAGACGAGGACGGGTTGTGCAACGACTGGACGCTGGAGGACGAAGCGAAGCCAGAGAATTGGCCCAACCTCATACACTGCGGCTCCATCCACGACGGGGAGGGCGGACAGCGTGAGGAGGGATAACCCTTGAACAAGTTCCGGGAGAGATTGAAGAAGTTGAGGGAGAAGGAAGGGACACAGCCCTGTGTTCTCGCGGAGCTATGTGGCATCAGCAAGAACTCAATTTTGAGATATGAGCGGGATGGAGTGATTCCTGAAATAGTATCTGTTGTAAAAATAGCAGACCATTTCAATGTATCTGTAGATTACCTGCTTGGGAGAACAGACGACCCAAATGCAATGTAACTTTTCATTATTTCACAGAAAAAGTTGCTGTGATTCCCTCATGAGGGAATCGGAGAGCATGGTATATGCGAAAATGGGAGTGTGGGGGCGTATGCCTTCGCGCTCCCACTTTCTTTCCGCCCCCTTTTCCTCCTTCACGCAGAGTGGGTGGCGTCGGTGCATCTGCCGCCACCCCCTCTGTGTGCAATATGCCGCCGGTCGAACACCACCCCACTATTCGGGGCATGAGGGGTCGCACCCTTCGGGCGGCGAATGACGGTGGAAAGACACTACACCAGACTGCCGGAGCGTCTAGGCGCTGGGAAGAGTAAGACGCGAGCCGCCTGTCATGGAGGCGGAAGCGGTGGCAGCTATGACCTGCCCCGGTGTGCCGACACATAGAAAGCGGCTGCGCCCGGCGGAGCGTGTAGAGACGGAATCCGCCGATATGCAGGAGCCAGAAGCAGGGTGATCTCCAGGCTGTGCAACTCAGTCCGCCTGCTATATTGGGTCGCTCCCATCCGTGGAAGCCGGACGCTTGTGTAGGGCGATAGCTACCAGCGCTATCCCGCTGAAAACTACCCTGCGAGTGGCTAATCATGATGTCGCCACCAAGGCTAGGGCGTGACAATCTAAGCGGGAAGCGCACATATACCGAGTGCAGTAGCAGAAGCGGAAGCGGCGGCCCATTACGTCGCGGACGTGTGGCGGCTCAATGCCGCCTCTCGGCTCCAAACGCAGAGGGAAAGCAAAAGAGGCACTGCGCGATTAAATTAAATGCCAATGGGCGGCTGGACAACCTACTGTCCGCCATATGCCGCTCCTCGCCGCTTGAGGCGGGCGGTGGCACCACAAGCGCACGAGCTGGAGAGGGCAAAAAAGCCGCCCCAGGAGGGGCGGCAGGATTAGCTCAGAATTTCTTTCAGCTTGTCCAAATTCCAGGCATTGGGGCTGACCTTGCCGCTCTCCCAGCGGGATATCACGGCCTGGTTAACGTCCATCGCATCCGCAAGCTGGGCTTGAGTCAAGCCTTTGGCCTTTCTGGCGGCGGCAATATCAAACTCGACAGACGCAAGGGGACGCTTGCCTTTACCGGCAAAATAGCCTAACTGCCAAGCCCCCTGCATTTCAAGGGGCTGGAACTTTTCAGACCCTCCCTCCACGGGCGGGTCAATGCTGGTGATCTCGCAAAGCGCCTCAGCAACCTGCCGGTCGAGATCCCTCTTTAGGAGGCCAAGCCTGTGAGCATCAGAAATGACTCTGGCGAGTGCTGTATACGGGCGCTGAGCGGCAAGGGTGAGATCCCCTCCGATCTCCTGCGGATATGCCGCCGCGTTGAGCCGACCGAACACCCAGCCAAACACGTATGCTCCTCTGTTTGTCATCAGCAACCGACCTCCTTGAAATAACGGTATTCCATTTCGTCATAAACATTGACCTTGATCTCAACCTTGCTGTCAGGATACTGGGAGGCATAACGAGCGGCACAATCCTCGGCTCCCTTCTTGTCGTCCATATAAGCACCCGTCATCCAGCCGTCTTTGCAAACGCAATATTCATAGTGTTTCATGACTTTACCTCCTATATTGTTCCTTTTACTTTTTATGACTTAATTATATCATAAAATATGATATTGTCAATACATATTTTGAAAAATATTTGCCGCCCCGCAGTTGCAGGAGACGGGGGTGGCCCCAACGAGAGGAAACGCATGGCGGGATATTCCACCGCCGCCTCTCAAACAAAAGATCAGGGCTAGGCCGACGGGCCGAAAAGGGAGGTGCCACCTTACTCCCCTGCCCTGAGTCAACATAAAGGTGGGAAGCAAAACAGAAAGGGTGGTATCTACATGAACGAACTAATCAAAGTTGACTTTAGCGGCGAAAAGCCAGCAGTATCAGCGCGGGAACTCCACGAGTTTCTAGAGGTAGAAACACCGTACCACAAGTGGTTTCCCCGTATGTGCGAATATGGATTCGCTGAAAATGAGGATTACGCAGTCACGGACATTTTTGTCCATAACCCCGCTGGCGGCCCTCAGAGCATGAAAGATGCCGCCGTCTCTATCGATATGGCCAAGGAGATCTGCATGCTACAGCGGAACGAGAAGGGGAAGATTGCCCGGAAGTATTTCCTCCAATTGGAAAAGGATTGGAATAGCCCGGAAAAGGTAATGGCCCGTGCGCTCCAGATAGCAGATCGAAAGATTAAGATGCTGGAGGCGGAGAAGGAGACCAACCGGCCGAAGGTGCTATTTGCGGACTCCGTGGCTGCCTCCAATACATCCATACTGGTTGGAGAGCTGGCAAAGCTCCTCAAGCAGAATGGGGTGGACACTGGGCAGAACCGCCTCTTTGACTGGATGCGGAATAACGGATATCTGATCCGCAGAGAGGGCACGGATTACAACATGCCCACACAGCGCTCGATGGAATTGGGCCTGTTTGAAATCAAGGAAACCAGCATTACACATGCAGATGGGCACGTTACAGTAAACAAGACTCCGAAGGTGACGGGGAAAGGACAGCAGTTTTTTATCAACATGTTTCTTGGTTGACAACCCACACGGGTGTATCGCTTAACAGGCTGTGACGGCTGGCCGTATCCGAGCCAGAGCTCGACAGTAGGCGGCGATGGTGTACTCCCTTTAGGGCCATATATATAACCCCTACGGGGTTAATATATTGGCCCTCAAAGGGAGTGGGAGTTTGACGAAGCGAGGGGGGTGCGCTGCTACATGGACTACAAAAGCAAAAGATGGCGCGAGCTCTCTCAAAGAGTTATGCGCCGCGATGGCTATATGTGCCAGCTATCTAAGCGATATGGCAAGCGTGTACCAGCAGACCTAGTGCATCACATATATCCAGCAGACGAGTATCCAGAGTATGCGTACTGTGCGTGGAACTTAGTATCACTCTCGCGGAAGATGCACAATATGTTACACGACAGGAACACAAACAGATTGACGGACGAGGGAAAGGCATTACAACGAAGGACGGCACTGCCCGGAGCACCAGGGGTATCCCCCCCGGTCAGTGATTGATGAAAGCACACCCAGGGGAACGGTGAAGGGAACTCTTTCCAACTCTAAACCTAATTTTGACAAAGGGGGATCGCAATGACGGGAAAGCAATGGAAAACTTTATTAGCTCGTCAACTTTCCTCTTTGGGACAGAAGGAGAAGGCATACGAATCTGTGGTATCAACATTAGCTGATATCCTGGAGCAGAGGGATGCGGTTTATGAGCAGTATCAAGCGGAGGGATGCCAGCCGGTGAAGGAGTACACAAATAAGGGAGGGGCAACAAACATCGTCAAAAATCCATTGCTTGTGCTATGGGACGATCTTAACAAGTCCGCTTTGGCGTACTGGCGGGAACTTGGGATGACGCCGAGTAGCTATAAAAAAATGACGGGCGATGCCCCGAAGAAAAAGAAGGCTGGCGGACTTGCCTCTGCCCTCCAAGCTATCGAAGGCTAAGAACTGGCCCACTGTCCTGGAGTACGCCGAATCAATACGGGACGGACGAAAAGTTGCATGTGAGGAGCTGAAACAGACGGTAAACCGTTTTTTTGCGGACTTGGACAACCCTGATTATCAGATGGACCCGAAGGCCCCAGAGTTTTGCATTGGGATTATTGAAAAAACTCTTTGCCACCAGCAGGGTGAGAAGCTAGACGGGACGTCATTGCGCGGCACCCTGTTCCTGCTGGAACCATATCAAAAATTTATAATCTACAATCTGGTGGGATTTAAGCTCAAGGGGACCGATATCGTCCGTTTCCATGAGGCTCTGATTTATATCCCACGAAAAAACGGGAAGACCGGACTAGCCGCCGCGTTGGCGTGGGCACTGTCCCTGCTTTACCGTAAGAGCGGGAGTAAGACCTACATAGCGTCCGCCGCCCTAATGCAGTCGCTTGAGAGCTTCAATTTTTTGAAGTACAACATCAACCGCATGGGAGAGAACCAAAAGGACGGCGGGACCGTCAAAATCATAGACAACAATAACGAGCACAGCATGGAATCAGAATTGGAGGACGGCTCTTTTTTTATCCGGGCCTTGGCTTCCAACCCAGACGCGCAAGATTCTCTTAATGCTTCCTGCGCAATTTGTGATGAAATTCATGCCTTCAAGCAGCCAAAGCAATACAATCTGTTCAAGGAGGCGATGAAGGCCTATACCAATAAGCTGCTGATCGGCATATCTACGGCCGGAGACAACGAGCAGGCATTTTTGGGGCAGCGACTCAAGTATTGCCGGAAAGTGCTGGATAGCACCGTAAAAGACGAGCAGTATTTCATCTTTATGTGTTGTGCGCCGGAGGGAGTGAAGGACGGGAGCGTAGATTTCACAGACCCGCAGATTCATGAGATGGCCAATCCCGGATATGGTATTACCATACGGCCAAATGAAATCCTTAACGATGCATTGCAAGCACAAAACGACCCCCAGCAGCGAAAAGACTTCTTTGCTAAGAGCCTGAATGTCTATACAAATGCGCTTAAAGCTTATTTTGATATAGACGAGTTCAGGAAAAGCGACAGGCAATATGGATGGACGATAGAGCAACTTGCGAAGTTGCCCATTGATTGGTATGGCGGAGCCGACCTATCCAAACTGCACGATCTGACAGCGGCAGCTTTGTTCGGCCGATACAAGGACGTAGACATCATCATCACCCACGCCTTTTTCCCCGTAGTGGCGGCCCATATCAAAGCAGATCAGGACAATATCCCACTATTCGGCTGGTCCGATGATGGATGGTTGACATTGTGCAACAGCCCTACCGTCAATCACGCCGATGTGGTCAACTGGTTTGTGGACATGCGGCGGAAAGGGTTCAAGATACGACAGATAGGCCACGACCGAAAGTTTTGCCGAGAATACTTCATTGGGATGAAGTCTGCTGGATTTAAAATCATAGACCAACCCCAATATTACTACAAAAAATCAGAGGGTTTCCGGCATATCGAACAGAGTGCGAAGGACGGAAATCTCTATTATCTGCATAGCGAAGCGTATGAGTATTGTGTTGAAAATGTGCTGGCAGTGGAGAAAACGGATGACATGATCCAGTATGACAAAGTACAACCAGAACATCGAATAGATTTGTTTGATGCTTCTGTGTTTGCGTGTGTGCGGTATCTGGAAAACCTGGAGAGGGCAAAGAAAGCGAGGGACTGGTTTGGCGAAGATTAAGCAAAGAAGACAAAAGGCAAGAGACGAGCCCCCGAAGAAGCGTGGTGCCGCGTGGCTTTGCTCAAGTGAAGCGTTTGATACGCTGACCTGTCAGGGGTACACGTCATTGTCACACAATCCAGAGATTGCAGCTGGAGTAGATACAATTGCCCGGTTGATTGGGTCTATGACCATCCACCTGATGGAAAACCAAGAAAATGGTGATATCCGAATTAGGAATGAACTGTCGAGAAAGATTGACATAGCACCTAATAGGTACACTACAAGGGAGCAATTTATCCATTGGATTGTGCGTACTCTGTATTTGGAGGGGAATGGCAACGCAGTTGTATGGCCCGACACAAAAAATGGGATTATCCAAGACCTAAACCCCATACCGCCGTCTATGGCCTCTTTTATCCAGGACGGGTGGGGCTACAAGGTTAACATAGGCGGGAAGGAGTATACGCCGGATAGTGTTCTCCATTTTGTGCTCAATCCTGATAGCTGTTTCCCGTGGTTCGGAACCGGATATAGAGTGTCCCTGGCAGATGTAGCTAATAACCTAAAGCAAGCCTCGACTACGCAAAGAGGATTTATGGCATCCAAGTGGAAACCATCAATCATTGTCAAGGTGGATGCTTTGACTGACGAGTTCTCCAGCCAGAGCGGGCGGAAAAAACTGCTGGAAAGCTACGCCATGAGCGGAGAAGCTGGAGAACCGTGGTTAATCCCGGCGGATCAGTTTTCGGTTGAGCAGGTAAAACCTTTGACGCTGTCCGACCTTGCGTTGGACGCGATGGTTACGCTGGACAAGCGCACTGTGGCTGCAGTGTTGGGTATCCCGCCATTTGTGCTGGGAGTAGGCGACTTTAACCGAGATGCATGGAACAACTTCGTAAACACGACTATCATGCCGTTAGCTCGGTCGCTCGAGCAGGAAATGACGAAAAAACTTCTGTATTCGCCTGGATGGTTTTTCCGCTTTAACTCCTGGAGTCTATATTCCTACAGCATCAATGAGTTGGTTTCCGCAGGTGCTGAAATGGTTGACCGGATGGCGTTGCGGCGGAATGAATGGCGCGGCTGGCTCAATCTGCCGCCAGACGCGGAAATGAATGAACTTTTGGCGCTGGAAAATTATCTGCCAGCCGACCGGCTGGGCGATCAGGGGAAACTGGTTCAGAACGGAGGTGAAGGAGATGGAACATAGGTATATCCCGATGGACAAGATGGAGGCCAGAGAAGATGGTGGAGACCTCTACATTGAGGGGTATTTTGCTGTATTTAATTCCGTTTATGAGCTTTGGCCGGGAGCCACTGAGAGTATCGCTCCTGGTGCATTTGACGACAGTGTGAGCGATGATGTGCGGGCCCTGTATAACCACAATACGGATCTTGTGCTGGGCCGCACCTCCGCAGGGACTATGGAAATTAATCAGGATAGCCGAGGGCTGTGGGGACGCATTAGGATTAACCGGGATGATAGCGACGCGATGAACGCTTACGCAAGAATCCGGCGGGGAGATATTACCGGGTGTTCTTTTGGTTTTGATATCGCAGATCAGGAAACCGAGTACAGGGAAGACGGAACGGTACACTGGACGATTAAGCGGGTATCCCCGCTATACGAAATCTCACCGTGCACGTTCCCGGCCTATCAGGATACTACAGTATCTGCCCGCAAGCATGATTTAGAGGAAGTCAAGCGGAAACGGACAAAACTGTGGAAAAGAGCGATGTTTGAAAAGTTAAAGACATGCTGAAAGGAGAAGACAATGTTAAAAGTGCTAATGCTCCGGCGGTCTATTGACGCCAAAAAGGCAGAGCTGGCAGAGCTGGAGGCCAAGGATACTGAGTTCCAGACGCGAGAGGCGGAGCTCGAGGCATCAATTAACGAGGTGGAGCCCGGAAACGCTGAGCAAGAGGCTGTAGTGGAGGCCGAAGTAGAGAAGTACGAAAGCGAGAAAGCAGAGCACGACGAGAAAAAGCAGACCTTAAGCTCCGATATTGAGCGGCTGGAAAACGAACTGGAGGAGATCGAGCGAATGGCCCCCAAACCTCAATCTCCGGAGAAAAGCAAAAAGAATGAAACTGTGAGAGGTGATACCAACATGGAAATGATGAACATTCGTGCCCTGCCTATGAACCGCCGGGCCTTTGATGCTCTGCCTGGAGAGAGGCGTACCGCGATTCTGGCGCAGGAGGATTCCAAGGCGTTTCTGGAGCAGATGCGTAGCCTTAAGGGCCAGAGCAGAGCTGTCACGGGTACTGAGCTGACAATCCCTATCGTGTTCCTGGAGCTAATTGCAGAAAACATGTTCCGGTATTCCAAACTGCTCAACCGGGTACGGGTGCGCAATGTAACTGGAGAGGCGCGCCAAACTATTGCCGGAACTATCCCGGAGGCAGTTTGGACGGAAATGTGTGGAGCTATCAATGAGCTGTCTTTCGGGTTTAACCAGATTACTGTAGACGGCTATAAGGTAGCTGGGTACATTGCGGTGTGCAACTCGATTTTGGAGGACAGCGACGTAAATCTCGCTTCCTGGATTGTCGAGATGATTTCCGAGAGCATTGGATTGGCAATGGACAAGGCGATCCTCTATGGCAAGGGCTCGGCGTCCCGTATGCCGCTCGGCATTGTTACCCGGCTGGCGCAAACTGCCCGCCCCAGTGATTATCCCGCCTCTGCGCCCGAATGGGTGGATCTGCACGAGAGCAATATCAAGAAGATCGGCGGCGATAGCGTAACCGGCGCTGAGTTTTGGGCGGCGCTGATGGAGGCAACCGGCAATACATATACAACTTATAGCCGTGGAGAACAGTTCTGGGCGATGAACAGTAAGACACACGCAAAGCTGCGATCTAAGCTTATTACCTTTACGGCCAGCGGCGATATTGTCGCCAATTTGGCAGGAACCCTCCCCATTATCAACGGCAATGTCGACATCCTGGAGTTTATGCCTGATGGCGATATTGTGGGTGGCTACGGCGAACTGTATCTCCTGTCTATGCGCGCAGGTATGACGATTGAGCGGTCTACTGAGGTTCAGTTCCTCCAGGACAACACGGTATATAAGGGCAAGCAGAGAGCGGACGGCCAGCCCATCATCCCAGGCGCATTTGTGGCAATCAATATCAACAATCAGTCGGTGACTACTGCAATGACCTTCGCGGCAGATACCGCCAACGATGCACAGCTCCAGGACTTGGCGATTGAGGGCGTGACGCTGACACCGTCGTTTGACCCCACAAAGCTGACCTATTCCGGCGGCACCGCGGCCAAGAACAGCGCAAAGGTCGAGGCCACAGCGGTGCAGCCTGACGCCAAAGTAACTATTGCTGTAAACGGGAAGAACCTGCGCAATGGCGGCACTGCTACCCTGACAGCATCCGCATCTAATACGATTGCAGTTACCGTGCAGCAGGGCAATGCAGTAAGAGTATATACCGTTACCGTGACGGGCGCAGCGGGGGGTTGAATCCCCCCGGCCGCGCTCGCGGGTACGGGGGACGTAAAAAAGCGAGCCCAAAGAGTGGAGGGGTAGAGAGTGACCTATGAAGGAATTTTGAGCATGCTCAAAGTAGACTTACAAATTTCTACGCCTCGAATGGATGAATATTTGCGAGACCTAATCTGGTCAGCGCAGTCTCTGATTACAACCGAGGGGATAAACCTTGACCTGTGCAATCAAGAAGATTGCATGTTGACGGAGATGTATGCGGCTTATCTATACCGTAAACGCCGGGAAGATACAACGGGTATGCCGCGTATGCTTCGGTGGGCGCTTAACAACCGCCTGTTTTCTCAGAAAGCGAGGGAGACGGATGGATGATGTGCTGGTCTTGATTGGGGCGGACATCCAGACCAACGACTTGCTGGAGCAGGTGGAGGGGGACGGCACTCGATCGGAGGTGTTCGGCCGCGTGGAGTCTGTGACCCGTGCGGAATGGTTCGAGGGTGGCCGGGAGGGCATGAAGCCCGCTCTGGTATTTATCACCCCGGCAGTCAATTACAGCGGTGAACAGGAGGCCGAACTACAAGGTGTGCGCTACCGCATCTATCGCACCTACCGAAAGCGGGATACCGACGAAGTGGAGCTGTACCTGGAGGAGAAAGCTGGTGCAGCCAATGGCTAGAATCCGGCTGGATGCTCTGGCAGACGCTATCGGGGCGGAGCTCTCCAGCTATGGCGAAGAGGTCACGGATGAGGTCAAGCGCGTGGTCAAGGCCGCTGGAGAGGACTGCAAAAAGGATATACAACGCCGGAGCCCCAAGCGCACAGGGAAGTATAGGAAGGGTTGGCGCTCTACCGTGGCCTATGAGGGGGCGGACGGCATCAGGGTCAGAGTTTACAATGCGACTGACGGACAACTTACCCACCTGCTGGAGAATGGTCATGCAAAGGTAGGAGGTGGCCGGGTGGATGGCACTCCACATATCCGGCCCGCTGAGCAGGCGGTGGAACGCGAATTGATGCAGAAATTGAAGGAGGCGCTGCAATGACGCAGAAGGAATTAGCCCAGCGCTTAGCTTCAACGGGGCTGCCGGTAGCCTATCAGGCTTTCCGCACCCGGCAGGCCCCGCCCTTTGTCTGCTATCTGTTCTCATACGATAGCCAATTTTATGCGGATAATGGGATGTATTTCTCCGCTGGTCGCTATCAAGTGGAGCTCTATACCAGCAAAAAAGATCCGGTAATCGAAGCCAGAGTAGAAGCGGTTTTGGCTGGGTTGTGCTGGGAGAAGTCTGAGGAGTACATCGACGAGGAGAAAATCTATCAGATTACTTATGAAATCGAGGTGTGATTATGCCTGCCAATAAAGCTAATAAAGTAAAGTTTGGTCTCAAAAATGTGCATTACGCCATGCTGACTGAGGAAGAGGGAGAAGTCACATACGGCACTCCAGTACGTATCCCAGGTGCGGTCAATCTGTCCATGGACGCCCAGGGCGATACCAGCACATTTTACGCCGACGATATGGCCTACTATGTCACTGCGGCAAACGACGGCTATAGCGGTGACCTGGAGATTGCCTTGATTCCAGACAGTTTCCGCAAGGATGTTTTGCAGGAAAAAGAGGACACAACGGACAAGGTGCTGGTGGAGAACGTATCTGCGGAGCCCAAGCCCTTCGCCCTTCTTTTTGAGTTTTCTGGCGATCAGAAGGCTGTCCGTCATGTGCTCTACAACTGCGCGGCTACTCGGCCCAGCCTGACCGGTGCCACCACCACCAACACCAAGGAACCCAGCACGGAGACTATCACTATCACGGCCTCCCCGCTCTCCAGTGGCGTGATCAAGGCAAAGACTACCCCGGATACGCCGGACGAGAAGTATAACGCATGGTATCAGAAGGTCTGGCAGCAGGCTACTGTTGGAGTTTAACAATGGAAAAGACAATCAAAATTGATGGGCGCGATATCCTTTTTCGAGCTACGGCGGCCGTCCCTCGACTCTACCGTATCAAGTTCGGCCGAGACATCATGCAAGACATGCGTGATTTACAGACTGCCATAGAGAAATCAGAGAGTGGGGATCAGCCCATCCCAGTGAAGATGCTGGAGGTATTCGAGAATGTGGCCTATTTAATGGCCCGCCACGCAGACCCGGATATGAAAGAGCACAGTGTGGAGGAGTGGCTGGACACCTTTGGCACCTTCTCCATCTATGAGGTATTCCCGCAGCTGTTGGAGCTTTGGCAGCTTAATAACCTATCCATCGGAGAAAGCAAAAAAAAACGAACCCAGTAGACCGGGAAATGACCACGGCCCTGTTCTTGCTGCGAGCGGCACAATTGGGTATACCGATCCGGGATCTAGAACTGCTGACCATCGGCATGGTGACCGACATGCTGATTGAGGCGGGGAACGACGATTGCGAGTATGACCGTTTGCCCACGCAGGCGGATTTTGACGGGTTTTAGGGGGGTGTCAGCATGGCGCGCAACCGAATTAAGGGCATCACCGTAGAGATTGGCGGCGATACTACAAAACTGGACAAGGCTCTGGCTGGCACTAATAAGCAGCTCTCTGCCACGCAAAAATCACTGAAAGATGTGGAGCGACTGCTTAAACTTGACCCTGGGAACACAGAGCTGTTGGCACAGAAGCAGCAGCTACTTGCGCAGGCAACAGAAAGCACGGCACAGAAGTTGGAGACATTGCGACAAGCGGCACAGAGTGCCGACGCCGCGCTCCAAAGGGGACAGGCATACCAAGAAAAATACGAACCGCTCAAAGCGGAACTGGATGCAGTAGCAGCCTCAATGAAGGGCATGGAGGCAAATGCCGCCGCCATGAATGCCAAATTAGAGGCTGGGCAGATTTCTACCGACCAGTATGATGCCTTCAACCAAAAATTGGAGGAAACCCGCAAGAGATATCAAGAACTCCAGCAAGCGGTCAAAAAACTAGATAAAGAGTTTGCTGGAGCAAAGATAGACCGAGGCCAGTATGATGCCCTCCAGCGCGAGTTAGCGGAAACAGAACGAGAATTGAAGGACACACAAAAAGCTTTCGGTAATTGTGCCAGCGGGATGGACGAGTTCGGCAGGAAGGCTGAAAATGTGTCTCAAAAGGCTGGAAAGATTAAAGATGCCTTCGCACCAGTAACGGCAACGATCGGAGGGATAGGAGCGGCCGTATTGGCTACGGTTCCTGCAACAGAGGAGTTCCGCGCTGACCTCTCGCTCCTAGACAACAACGCTCGTCAGGCGGGGGTAGGTATTGACGCGGCACGCCAAGCATTTATGGATTTCAATACTGTATCTGGTGAAACTGATAGCAGTATCGAAGCCGTATCCAACTTACTCCAGGCGGGATTTACTGAGAGCAATCTGCAAATCGCAGTTGAGGGGCTCGCCAATGCTGCGGCAACATTTCCCGACACCCTAAAGATTGAGAGTTTGGCGGACAGCCTGCAAGAAACACTTGCCACAGGTTCGGCCACAGGACAATTTGGCGAGCTGTTGGACCGTCTTGGATATGGCGCGGAAAACTTCTCTACAAATCTGGCCCTCTGCAACACAGAATTAGATCAACAGAAGCTGGCTCTGTCTGTGCTTGTAGATGGCCCTCTGCGTGGAGCATATGAAGGATGGCGTCAAAACAACGAGGGTTTGGTCCAGAATAGAGAAGCCAGTCTGAAATTACAAACGTCCATTGCAGAACTGGCCGAAAGTGTGCAGCCACTTGTGACTCAATTAACGGAACTGGCGACACAGTTCTTGGATTGGTTTAACGGATTGGATAGCGGAACTCAAAAAGTAATTGTTGGGATTGCGTTGCTGCTGGCGGCGATCAGCCCAGTGGCCGGAGTAGTTGAAACGGTCTCAGGTGTATTATCCAAACTAAGCACGATTACGGGTGGCCTCGGAGGGAAACTGGCTATTGTAGTGGTCGCTATAGGAGTCTTTGTCGCATTGGCGGCCAAGATAGCGTCAGTATGGGATAGCATGTCTGGAGCTGAAAAGGTTATTTCAATTCTTGGATTAGTAGCGTCGGCGGCTATTGCTGCGGCTATTGCTGTGGGTGCATTCCAGTCAGCGCTTACACTTGGCATTGCAGCAGCGGCCATTGCGACAGGTATTGCTGCGATTATGCTCTCAATTAACTCCGCAACAAAACGGGCAAATCAAGCATCGCAAGATCTCCAGAAAGTTGCAGCTTCCGGTGGACGTTCTTCTGCTTATGGAGATATACCTGGTTTAGCTAGCGGTGGCGTAGTGCCGCCCAACGACCCGTTCTTGGCGGTGCTGGGTGACAACAAACGCGAGACCGAGATTGTGGCACCCTACTCGGAAATCAAACGGGCGGCTGGGGACGCATTTGCCGAGCGAGGCGGCGCTAGGAGCACACAGGACATCCACTTGTATCTGCACAAGGGCGGAGGCTTTATGCGAGAGTTTAAGCTTTCCCTGGATGATGAGTCCAAGCGGCAGGGTGTGAAGCTGACGGAGGTGTAAGCATGTCCATCATCATGGACGGGGTGACCTACCAAGTAAGGGTACGGCTGGGCACTCTGGAGCAGTCTTTCCGCGTGGAGGACGGGGATAACGCAGGAAGAGCTATGTCTGGCCGGGAGATCCGGGACGTGGTGGGCACCTACTATGACTATTCTATGGAGGTTGAACCAGACCCAGGGTACAGGGCCGACTACGACGCCTTTTTCAGGGCCATATCCGCCCCGGTGGATAGCCATACCATTACACTACCAGATGGGCAGACCACCATGACCTTCGAGGCTATGGTGACCTCCGGTCGGCACACCAAAAAGGACAAAGTGGGCGGGGTGACCCGCTGGACAGGATTAACGGTAGAATTTACCGCCATAGAGCCGCAACGAATCCCGGAATGAGGTGAGCATGTGAGGAACCGCATTACATATGCAGGCAAGGAGTTTTCGGACGACCTGGACGCGGCTTACCGCCTCACTACTGGCGACTGCCTGCTGGAGACCTCTGCTCTGTCGGATTCTCTTGCGGCCAATACTCTGGAGTTTGAGGTGGACAGCGAGGACACCAACCTGACCCAATACGTGCGCAACGACAAGCTGGAGTATGAGTACAAGGGCCGTCGCCTGGGAACCTTCTACATGCAGTCTGTGGGACGGGTAGGAGCAAGTTCATACCGCTTTTCCGCCGTCTCCGCCGTTGGCCTGCTCATGGGCAAGACCCACTATGGCGGGCTCTATACAGGACAGACGGTAGCGGAAGTGGTGGCCGATATCGTGGCAGGAACCGGCGTCACCGTGGAAATTAAGACAATTTTCCGGGACTATCAACTCTATGGCTGGCTCCCTATTGCCACAGCGCGGGACAATCTGGCACAAGTGCTCTTTGCTATTGGTGCCTATCTGCGCACCCTATCTAACGGTGTGCTGCGCATTACGTCGCTGTATAGTGGGGTGAGCTGGGCACGGGATGGGGCCAACTGCTATACCGGAGGCTCTGTGGACTATGGTACCCCAGTGTCCAGGGTAATTGTGACCGAGCACTCCTGGAAAGAGGGCAGCGAAACAGTAGAGTTGTTCGACGGCGCAGCAGAACAAGGCGATATTATCCGTTTTGACGAGCCGGTACATGACCTCAAGGCCAATGGATTTACTGTGCTGGAAAGCAACTGTAATTATGCTAAGGTATCTGCCGGAACTGGTACCCTTACTGGGACCAAGTATATCCACAGCATGAGGGACGTAGTACGCGATGTCGGCCAAGGAGTAAACGGAGACGATATCACCGTTAAAGAGGCGTACCTGGTATCACTGGTTAACTCAGTAGGAGTCGCCGAGAGATTGGCAGAATATTATGCCCACCGAGAAACTATTACGCAGGATGTCGTGTGGAGCGGCGAGCAGCCTGGGGATATCGTGCGCACGGCTCATCCTTACGGTGGCACAGCAGAAATCTTTTTGGGCTCGTCTGACATTGCTATGAGCGGTATTCTGAAGGCATCTGAGGAGGGAATTGTGGGATACATCCCTCCGGCGCCGGAGGATCAGACCTATTACGACTATGAGGACATACTTACAGGGAGCGGCGATTATGTTATCCCGGATGAAGTGTATTCGCTCACTGTCGTCTGCATCCAAGCTGGGACAGGAGGTCAGGCTGGTTTTGACGGCGAATCAGGCGGAGGAACCCAACTAATCGTAACAACAAAGGAACAAGATGCTGGTGGATCGTGGTCAGACCCACAGGCCGATGGCGGAGAAGGAGGACAAAAGGGGGCTCCAGGCGCTGGCGGAAAGGTCTACCGGGCGACGATTGATGTTGTCCCTGGGCAGATCATCCACTATGAGTGCGGCACACCCGGCGTTGGAGGAGCGACGAATGGGTCCGTTGGTACTGCTGGCGGCGAAACGACTTTCGGAGATTTGTCGTCTGCACAGGGGGCCGTATCTGATACAGGATATACCGACCCAGTATCAGGAGATGTGCTTGCTAAGCCCGGAACAGAAGGTGTTGACGGTGCTGCGGGTGGCCGTGGCGGACAGGCATCCAGCCGCGGAGGGGATTATGGAGAGAACGGCGAGGATGTGCCCCCGAACACTGGCGGACCGGGCGGGCCGCCGTATAAATGGAAGTTTGACGATTACACATCCGAAAATATACGCATCTATGGTGGTGGAGCAGGCGGTGGAGCCGCCCATGGGAAAGACGGAGACCCCGGCAGCGACAGTCCAACGGCAGTCGGTGGAGCAGGAGCGTCTCCTGATGCACCTCAAACGCCGGACAAAATAGGAGCCGGAGGAAATGGCGGGCATGGCGGTGGTGGTGGCGGCGGTGCCGGAGGACTGTTTGCGTCTGCGGAGGCTTATGGGCCGTCAGAATTGCCGGCCGGTATCTGGATCACGAAGGACGGCGGCTCGGCAGGGAAAGGCTCTCGTGGGTCAAACGGAGGGCCAGGCGGTATCCTGGTATACTACCAACAGCCTAAAACATCAGAGTCCGGACGATTTCGGGCCCGCGGCGGGCAACTCTTTTTCGGGCGTGGCCGCCAAATCTTTGCAGTCTGAGGTGATACAATGACAATAGAAGAGCGAGTATCGGAACTGGAACGAATCGTATCGGAGATGCAGGGGGAAGGCTCGTATACCAGCAAATACAGCGGTGAGGAGATCGATGCCTTGTTGGGCTCCAGCACCCGCCGGAACCTGCTGGACAACTGGTACTTCGTGGGCGGCGGCTCCCAGCAGGGCGGCGGGCAGTTTCCCATTAACCAGAGAGCCATCACATCTGTTAATGCGTCAAATAATCTGATAGACAGATGGAGAATTTATAGGTATGTATCTGGATCGGCAACGCTTACTCCTAATGGCATAAATCTTTCGGGTGATTTCGATTTCGGAGAGAGTATTGAGAGCGCCAGACTTCCTAATATACCAAATCTGCCTGTCACAATTTCTGCGTTGTTTAGTGATGGCAGTTTTGTATCAACAACATCTATACTCAGCAATAATGGGGATTCAGAATTTATAACGGTTCCCATCTCCTCTAATGCCTCGTTAGACTATACTCGCAACTGGCAAAGTGATATTGACCTCTTTGCTTTTTCCCTGAAAAGTAATGCAAGTATAATTCCAATCGCTGCAAAACTCGAACTTGGCTCCTCACAAACCCTCGCCTACAAGGACGAGGGAGGCAACTGGCAGCTCTTCGAGACGCCGGATTATGCCGAGGAGCTAGCGAAATGCCAGAGGTATTTTCAACTTTACAGTGCGGCCGATAAACGACCAGCTAAAGCAGTGGATTGCCGCCCGACAATGCGCATTGACCCGACGCAAGGTCAACTCCAAATCAACGCACAAACCCTATATTATAATTCCGCGGAACTATAAGGGAGTACATTATGGCCGAAATGACACCTGACCTAAACTATATTGTTTATGTCCAAACCGATAGACATAACCGCATCACCGCCGTCAATTCCTCCGCCTTTGTGAGCGGGGATTGGGGCACGGAGATTGACCGAGGTTACGGAGACAAATACCACCACGCCCAAGGGAACTACTTCTCGCGGCCCATTTACACCGAGGACGGCATCCCCCGGTACAAGCTGGAGGATGGCAAGGCAGTAGAGCGCACCAAGGAAGAAATTGAGGCCGACCGGGCGGCGATACCAGAGCCTGGGCCCAGGGCGGAGGACATCACTCTGGACATGCTGTCCGAGCACGAGGCGCGGCTGTGCATGCTGGAACTCACCGCTGCCACATGAGAAAGGAGACGCCATGACAACCGTATACAACCTTTGCAAGCTGCTCATCCAGAAGAACCGAACCGACGGGCTCCAGGACAAGATGGATGTCTATCTCGCCGCCGACCGGCTCACCCCGGAGGAGTACCAGGAGCTGGCCGGACTACTGGCCCCGGAACAGTAATCAACAGCGGGATCGCTGGATAAAAGGATGTGAATCAAATGAGTAAGCTCATTACATACATCCCGCTCTCGTCCGTGGAGCGTATGGAGCTGCGGATCACCAACTGCCGCAAGACACTTTCCCAGGTCAAGTCAGAGACTGGTGCCCACTATGTGTTGAATGGCGGCATGTGGAACCCAGATGGCTCGGCCTGCCCGCTGCTCAAGGTGGGTGGGGTAATGCGCTCCGGCACACCATGGAGGACAATGGGCTACGCCTGGGACAAGGGCCCGGACATCCGCATGACCTCCGAGTACGAGGGAGCGGCCAACTTTATCGCGGTTACTGCCCTCATTGCCTCCGGCAAGCCGGTGGATAAGCCCTCCTATGGCTCGGCCCAGGGGGGCAAGCGGGGGCGCAGCGTCATCGGCCTGCGCGGTGGCAGTCTGGCCCTTTACTGCTCCGGCAACGGTACCAGGGATACAGCCACGCCAGAGACTCTGCGGGACGAGCTGGCCGGGCTGAGCTGGTCCTCCGCCGTCATGCTGGACGGGGGCGGCTCCAGCCAGTGTGACTTTGGCGGAGAGCGCATTACCGCCAGCCGCAAGGTGCACAACTGGATTTGTGTCTGGCTCAAACAGGGCGGCCAGAAGCCGCCGGAAGAGGAGGACAAGCCTATTAGCAAGCATACTGTATGCCTTGACCCCGGACACGGGCCGGGCAACGTCAACGGTTCCCCGGACGGTACATACAAGGAGTGGGAGTTTACGTGGGACATGGCACAGCGCGTCAAGCCGCTGCTGGAGGCCCAGGGGGTGGGTGTGGTGCTCACCAAGACGGCGGACAATTACCCCAGCCTGACGGAGCGGGCCAATATCAGCAACAAGGCAAAGCCGGACTGCTTTGTGAGCATCCACACCAACGCGGCGGGAGAGGGGGGCTGGTCGAGCGCGTCCGGGCTGGAGATCTACACCAGCGCCGGGCCCATGACGGCACAGCGCAATGTGCTGGCCTCCGGCCTGGTCAACGCCTTTCACGCGGCGGGAGTGACACTGCGGAGTGAGCCCATCAAGCACGAGATGTATACCGTGCTTGCCAAGACGGACGCTCCCGCCTGCCTGATTGAGTACGGCTTCCACACCAACAAGGCCGACGTGGAGTACCTCAAAGATACGAAGTACCGGGACAAGCTGGCCGAGGCCACCGCAAAGGGTATCTGCACTTATCTTAACGTGAACTGGAAGAAGGATGAACCTGTGAGCGATTGGGAACAGGAGCGCGACGAAGCGTGGCAGGCCGCGAAAGAGGCCGGTATCCTGGACGGTACCCGACCCGAAGACTCTGTAACCAGACAGGAGTTGGCCGTCGTGCTGGATCGGTTGAATCTGATTTGATGGAGGTACATATTATGGACATTTCTTCTTTGGGTATCACCGGAGTAGCGGTTATCACTGTGATCTGCTTCCTGGTCGGCCAGGTGGTTAAGGCTACCGGACTGGACAACAAGTGGATTCCCATTATCTGCGGCGTGTTCGGCGCGGCGCTGGGTATTATCGGCATGTTTATTATGCCCGAGTTCCCGGCCAGCGATTATCTTACTGCCGCTGCCGTTGGGATTGTGAGCGGACTCGCGGCCACTGGTATCAATCAGGTCTATAAGCAGTTGACTAAGGAGGGCTGATGCCCATGGGGTGGGTAGGCCCACTGATTTCCGGGGCGGCGTTGGTCTTGGTGGCGATTATCGAGGCGGTCGCCGCGCGGGAGCGGAAACGCATCAAAGCGGACAATCAGAAGAGCGATGCCCTTATGAATGGGGTACAGGCTCTGCTAAGACGCGAAATCATTGCCGAGTACAACCATTATACTGAGCAAGGACATATCCCGATCTATGGTATAGAAAACGTGCTGGATATGTATAACGCATATAAGGCATTGGGCGGAAATGGCATGGCGACGAAGCTGGTAGAGGCCTTGAAGCAACTGCCCACAGAACCGCCGGAGGGCGAAAGGACGTGACTGAATGAGCGCAAGAGTGAAGTTGCCAGAACCATTGGATGAGCTCTTGCGCTCTGAGCTGGAAGCGGCTATCCACGAAGCGGCCCTACACCGCGACGATGAATTGATCGCCAAGCGGCGCATCATTGATAAGTGGGGACAGATTGATGTTGCGGCGGAGCTGGGTTGGGATCGAAGCACAGTTAGCGACCACGAGAAATACATATTCCAAAGGGTTGAGGCTGTAGCAAAGCAGCTCTATACGAAAAAGGGAGCCGGGGATTAATCCCAGCTCCCTTATTTTTATGTATGCTTTTTTACTGATCGACATACGCATGTGCTGTTATCTCCATGGTCATCGTCATACCATAGAATGTTGTAGATCGGGCCCGTCAAGAATCCGTACAGCCTGATCGTCCCTCCAAGTCTGAGTGAGTGAATAGACTCCGCTTCGATACATAGCTCTGAAAATCTATCTCTGGCTGGCTTATTGAGCGATGCAACGTCGATCGCATGGTTCTGTTTTTTTGCTGAAATAAAAATGTCGCTCCAAGTCATGCGCTCGAAGTCTTGCAATTTTGGGAAAATCGTAGTCCAGAACTCATGAGAGAGACGTGGCTCATGAAAAGACCATCTAATATTTTGCTCCATATCGCAAGATGCCAGCCGCCAAGATGGATGCTCCTTCATAATGCTGTCCGGGTCTCCGCCCAGCTTGATGCCGGGTAACGGCACCCCGCCTTGTCTGACTTCCGATTTCGGAGTGCCACCACATTTAACGCGCTTAGAGCCCGCCATAATACATTGCCATACTTTCCTTTGTGATAGGAGTGTTACACAGGGCTCCAGCGGGGAATCCACGTCTGGCATCTTGCCATGGGCCTTCCATGTGTGTGAGCTGGCTGAGCCACTGGGCATTTTTCTCTCCATAGTATTCCAGAACTTTATTAATGGTGTCCTTTTGCCCACCGCTCAGATTTTCACTGTTGCCCTTCATCTCATCGGCAGAGACCGAAAACTTCCCTTGGCTGTGATAGAAAAGGGCAGGGCACACAGGCCCGTTGGCCCACGCTTCAAAGTCCTCATCAAAGAGGGGCGCATCATCCCAAACTAAAGACCACGCTTGTGTGTAGTAGCATAACTTTTGCAATTTCATGGTAGACATCTTTCCGCGCTGCTCTAAAATATATTTTGCTGTGTCAAATACAGTACCCATATCGGTGCGCCTCCTTTCTGACACTATTATATTCTCATGTATCAAAAAGTAAACACGTAAAAATGCCGAAAATCGCAAAACTACCATCAATCCACATAATCCCCCCACAACCCCCGCATGGACACCCCCCATGCGGGGTTATTTTATGCGACAATATAGACATGGAGGACGTGAGGATACAGGGTTGGTACACGTCGCCGCCCTCCTCACGGACTCCTTATTTTATGGACAAGGACGTGTTGGATATGACTCTAATCGAGAGGATGGTAGCCGCCGGCATGTCCCGCGATTGTGCTGCCGAAACAGCGATGTGGTACATGGCGCAGGGAGATGACGAGGGGCTGGAGGATTACGTGACCGCATTGGAAGCGGGGAGGGAGGCACGTCAGTATGGCGTTTCCTAATTACACATACCCGGCTTATGGGGCCTACAATCCTGTTACCCCGTTTGCTCCGGCTCCACAAGTATATCAGCCCCAGCAACCTACTCAGCAACCCTCACAGACCATTCAGCCACAGAGTAATGTAAACACACAGCCCGCTTTTTTCTGCCGTCCTGTGGCATCCAGAGAGGAAGCGTTGGGTGTTCCGGTGGATTTTATGGGTGCTCCCATGTTTTTCCCCGACCTCGCTCACAATGTAATCTACATGAAACGATTCAATACCAACAGCGGTTCGGCTGATGTGTTTGAGTTCCATGGTCAACAGCAGGCAAAAGAACAGCAGGTAGAGAACCCGGCCCCTGCTTTTGCACCACTGGATGAATTTATGGACATGAAGGACACCATCAACAATTTGAAAGACGAGATAGAACGGCTGAAAAAGCCCACGTCCGGCGGAAAGGCAGGGAAAAAGAATGATGCCTCCGATGAATAATCCCATGATGGCCATGCTCCAGATGGCGCGGAACGGCGGGAATCCCATGCAAATGCTCCAACAGATGGCTGGCCAGAATCCACAGGCTGCCCAAGCTATGCGGCTCATTCAGGGGAAAAACCCGCAGCAGCTTCGCCAAACAGCAGAAAACATGGCGAAACAGAGGGGAACCTCCGTTGAGGAAATTGCACGACAACTAGGTATACCCATGAAATAAAATAGAGCACTCTTTATCAGTTTTCGGGTCTTGATAAAAACCGCTCTTTGGAAACATCCGGGGAGCGTACGGCCCCGATGTAATAACTGACAAAGGAGTATATACAATGGATAACGATTTTGCGACTGGCTATGCTCTTGGCTCCGACTCCAACGGCGGCAACTGTAACAATGGCGGCTTTTGGGGTGGCGATGGCTGGTGGGCTATCATCATCTTCGCCATGATTTTTGGCTGGGGCCGCGGCGGCTTCGGTGGTTTCGGCGGTGGCGGTGCCAGCACCGATCCCGGCCTCGAGGGCCTAGCCACCCGTGCCGATGTGAACGAGGCCATTGCGTTCAATGGCGTTGAGCGCGGCATCTCTGCTATCCAGCAGGGCATCTGTGACAGCACCTATGCGCTGAATAACAGCATCACCAGCGGCTTCAACAACACCAATGTGGCACTTCTCCAGGGCTTCAACGGCGTCCAGTCTCAGATGTGCAACATGGCCGCTCAGGCACAGGACTGCTGCTGCCAGACCCAGCGCGCTATCGACGGCGTGAACTACAACATGGCGACCAACACCTGCGCCATCCAGAATACCATCCAGAATAGCACACGAGATATCATTGACAGCCAGAACGCTGGTACTCGTGAAATCCTGAATTTCTTGACTCAGGATAAGATCGCCTCCCTCCAGTCTGAGAATCAGGCGTTGAAGTTCCAGGCCAGCCAGACCGCACAGAACTCTTATCTTGCTGCCATGTCTGACGCTCAGACCTCTGAGCTGATTCGGCGCATCAACCCCATGCCCGTACCCGCTTACCAAGTGCCCGCCCCCTATCCCTATTGCGGGACCTACAGCAGCGGCTGCGGCTGTGGCTGCTAAACTGGTCGAAATCGACCACTTTAAATTTCCGGCTCTGCCGTGACTATTTCGGGGCGGCGGGCTAAATGTCTGCCGCCCCTGATTTCTGGAGGTATTTTATGTCTTGTAAGCCTGTTTGCCGTCTGTGCGACAACCTGGTGCTAAGCCAGGCGGTCACCTTTACTGGAGGGAATCTTGAAATCAATCTGCCTGCCGGCGCCTACAACAACGGCGGGAAGTATTGCATTGTGGTAGCTCAGTCCATCCCGGCCACAACTACCATCAATGCACCTGTGTACATTACTATTGGTACGGGGACAGAGCTATATCCCCTTACCAAGCGTAACTGCGCGCAGGTGACTGCCTGTGGAATCCGTACCCGTACCCGCTACTCCGTCTGTGTGGTGACTACTCCCACCGGCGGCTCGTTCCGCATGTTGGGGCAGCCCTGCTGCTCTCCCAGCAACAATCTTGCCAGTATTGACGGCGGTGCTGCACCCGCCCCTACGGCGTAAGGAGGGGTCAAAATGAAACGATCTACTCGGATGATGCTCATGTCCGGCGGACGCAAGGATGACCGCCGTTATGACCGGGAGCCCGAGGACAAATTGCGCGACCGCCGTGGCCGGGAACACTACGACAATGGCCGTTATGCACCGCGCTCTGAGATGATGGAGCCGGAGGATCGGGGCTATCGTCGCTACTCTGATGGGCGCTTTGCCCCACGCAACGATGGTGGCATGTGGGTAGATAGCCGCTACTGGGATGACCGGATGTACGGCCCTCAGTCTCACTACGGCTACCCCTACGTCCCACCGGTCTATCGGGAGGATGGGAGCGCATACACAGAGCGACGGGAGATGAATCGGCCAATGAACAAAATCGGATTCGCTATCTCTGGAGAAGGAGAAATGAGAACTCCGAGAGAGTTTGACCATGACTACCGCATGGACGAGATGGCGTACAGAAAAGGTGGAGAACGCATGACAGGTTATGGGGCTGCTTCCGGCTATATCCCTTTCACGAAGGAGATGGCCGATGAATGGTCTAAGAATATGGACAACGAGGATGGCACCCGTGGCGCTCACTGGACGCTGGAGCAGGCCAAACAGGTCATGGCCCAGCGTGGGATTGAGTGCGACCCTGTCCAGTTCTGGGCGGCCCTCAACATGGTCTATAGTGACTACGTTAAGGTAGCCAAGAAACACGGTGTCGGTGATAAGATTGATTTCTATGCCGACATGGCAAAATCGTTCCTCTGTGACAAGGACGCACCGGAGGACAAGCTGGCCCGCTACTATGAGTACATTGTGAGGGCTTAAAGAGAGGGCAGAGGCTGTTGCCTCTGCCTTTTTTATGACCTGAAGGCATTGACGGCCAAAGTGTATCACTATTCATTTCAATTTGCACAGGTCACCGGTGGAATTTCCACCACCATTTCCACCACCTTATGTGCCTGAATATGCTATTTTATGTTTTCTATGCTTCTGATGTAGGGAATAAAAAAGTCAGGAAACACTTGATGTAACAAGCATTTCCTGACTTTTTGTTTTGGTACGCCCGAAGGGACTCGAACCCCCAGCCTTCAGAACCGGAATCTGACGCTCTATCCAATTGCGCTACGGGCGCGTCTGACACGTGATCATCAACGTGCCAGATTATTATAGCAATCTTTGCGCCGTTTGTAAAGAGAAATTTTTACTTTTCTTCGTCAGCGGTCAGGCTCAGCACGAACCGGGCGCCGGGAGTGCCGGAAAAGACCACCCAGCCGCCCTCCGGCAGGACGGCGGAGGTGTCGCCCCAGGCCCAGGAAGCGGCCACGGGCAGGCCGGCAGCGTCATAGACGGCGAAGCCGCCGTGCTCCGGCACCTGGACGGTCATGGCCTTGCCCGCCGCAGAACCCACCTGATACCAGCGGGCATAGCCGTCGGCCTGAATGGTGGACCAGGAGGAGGCACCGCCGAAGAGGGGCTCGGCTGCGGCGGAGTCCATATAGAGCCCTCCGCAGGTAGAGAGGTACTCCACACCGTTTCGCTCCGTCATGGTGATATTCTGCCAGTCCCGGCCGTAAAGCCCAGGGATCTGGGCCACGCCCTCGGCGCGGTCGGCGTCCAGGATGCGGTCAAAGACCATATAGCCGGGCATGTTCACCGGGTCGGTAGCCACGGCGGCGACCGGCAGGGCCAGGGGGTACTGGATGTTGGTATACTTCATGTTCAGGGCCAGGTAGAGCTTGCCGCTGCGGGCATCCCAGGCGGACTGAGCCTCCGGGGGCACCGGGTTGTCGGGGAGCTTCATGTAAATGTAAGACGAACTGGGCTGCTCCCCCAGGCCGGGGATGGAGGAGTAGGCCTTCTGCCAGAGGTAGGTCTGGCCGTTGTCCTCCTCCACGAATTTGAGCATCACCATCTGGTTCTCGTCCCGGAAGGAGCCGTCGCTGTAGTAGTACAGGGGCGCGTTGCCGGTGGAGAGGACGCCGTCGGCGGTCACGGTGAGCATAACCGCCGAGGTGGAGTCGCCGTACAGCCCGGCGTAGTCCATCAGCTCGGCGGGCATCTCCGCCCGCTCGGCGGCGGGAAGGGTGTGGGGCGTCTGATCCACCGCAACCCCCTGCTCGGCCAGGGCGGCAATGAGCATCTGGCTGGCCGCCATCTCGTTGTAGGTGCTGACGCCGCCGGAGGAGAGCACCGCCGCGGCCATATCATACTCGGGGATGACCACCAGCCCGGCGTGGTAGAGGATGGTGTCGCCCCCCTTGGTCACGGCCTGAATGCCGCTGTAGGCAAAGGGGTACCAGTGGACGCTGTCCCAGCCCAGGCCGTAGGAGACCACATCCTCGGTGTCCTCCGGCCAAATGCCCCGGGCGTACTCGTCGGCCATGGAGGCGGCAATGGCGTCCGCGCTGAGAATCCCGTCCTCACAGAACACCGCTCCGCCGAAGGCGGCCAGATCGGAGGCGGTGGCGTAGATGCCGCCGGTGCCGTGGACGCCCACGGTCTCGGCGGGGAGGGCGCGGGTCTCGTCCGCCCCGTAGTAGGTCTTGGCCAGCAGGCTCTGGTCGAAGTCCTCGCCGGGGAACCAGGTGTCCTCCAGCCCGGCGGGCTCCAGAATGGCCTGGCGCACGTAGTCGTCAAAGTCCATACCGCTGACCGCCTCCACCACCGGCTCGGCCAGGGTGAAGCCGTCGTTGCAGTAGACGCTGAACGCGCCGGGATCGGCCTTGAGGGTCTGGCTGGACAGCTCCTCCAGCAGGGTGTCGGCCGCCAGGGTGTCCGGGTCGTTGAGCAGGAAGCCGTTGGCGATGGTGGAGCCGGGCAGGCCCGACGAGTGGTTGAGGAGCATGCGCACGGTGATATCCGTATAGCGCCCGTCGGCCATGGTGAAGTCCGGCAGGTAGGCGGTCACCGGGGCGTCCAGCTCCACCTTCCCCTCGTCTACCAGCTTGAGGACGGCGGCGGCGGTGTAGGTCTTGCTCACCGAGCCAACGCCGTACAGAATGTCATCGGTGAGGGCGCGGTTCTCCGTGCGGGAATAATTTCCCGCGTGGCCGGTGAGGATGATCTTCCCATCCTGCCACAGGGCGTACTGGATGCTCTGGGCCCCGCCGGCCGCCAGGGCGGCCCGCTCGCCCGCCTCGGCGCTCTCCCGCAGTGGCCCGGCGGCCTCC
>ENA-UPXC01001102-UPXC01001102.1-human-gut-metagenome-genome-assembly--contig:-NODE-1102-length-41355-cov-181.576263_pt1 | contig 41355 bp, 29 predicted proteins | sample MGYA00250047_ERZ773371 | MGnify/ENA primary metagenome ERZ773371 (study PRJEB29103, sample SAMN06111975) | human gut metagenome | biome: human gut; feature: ankylosing spondylitis patient; material... | reverse complement strand
AGCCGCTTAAGGTCTGATAGGCTTACACCTACTTTTGTTCACCCCACGGTGTCTACTTTCCGGGGGTCGGGCCCGATCGCGTTGCCTGTCGGCATCTGGTTGCCCGACGTGCTCGGCGGCGGCTCGAATCTGATTGATACCGCCGAACATGCGCGCGTCGGCTTGGGAATGCTGTGTCTGCTGTTCGTGGCGAAGATGCTGTTCACATCCACGAGTTTCGGCTCAGGTGCGCCTGGCGGTATTTTCATGCCGATTCTTGCGGTCGGTTCGTTGGCCGGCGGCATCTGCGGTGAAGTGTTGCATCGAATCGGTGATCTGCCATCCGACGCAGTGGCGGTGTTTGCGGCGTGCGTGATGACGGGCACGCTCGCCGCGTCCGTGAAAACGCCGATCACGTCGATTCTGTTGGCTGTGGAGATGTCCGGAACGTTGACGCACATGCTGCCGGTCGCTGCCGTCGCTTTCATCGCGCTGTTGGTGTCCGATCTGCTGCGCACCAAACCGATCTATGGGGAGTTGCTGGAGCGGTACGTGCGTGCGCAAGGCATGCAGATGGCAATCGCAAGCCATGTGGGCAGCGGCATTATGGAACTGCCATTGGAAATGGGGGCGATTGCGGACGGCAAGCGGGTGCGTGACGTGCGTTGGCCGTCTGGGTGTCTGATCATCGGCCTGCGTCGCGGCGAAAGCGAGATCGTGCCGCGCGGTGATACACGGCTGCGTGCCGGTGACTATCTGGTGGTGCTGTTCAGTGGCGAGGAGGAGCGCGAGGTACGACCTGCGATGCGGCGGCTGTGTGATGCCCGGCTTGACTGAGCCTGGCTGAATTCGGCTGGACTCTGGATGTCCGAATCTGCGGAATCGGACATCCAGGGTGCATACGTTGGCGCTCCGTGTAAACTCATATGCGTTAGGAAGGCGGCAACCGCGGCCCAGCTCGTTGTTGCACGGCCTATGGGCGGAACAACGCTGTCCGCGGGAGGCCAGTACAGGGGGAGCGCAATGGAATCGCAAGAACAATCGCCGGGAGACGTGGTGACTGCGGGTGAGGACTCGCATCCCATCACGCAGGCAATCGACACTGTTGAGGTGACGCATGCTGGTGCAACCACGCCCGCCGCTAACACCATGGATCCGCCTACGATTCCCCTGGCACCGATGAAACGTATGCAGGCGCGGTTCAATCCGCTCGCCGACGGACTGATGTATGTTGTGGTGTTCGTCGGTGGATTTGTTGGAGTCGGCTGTCGGCATGCGTTGGATATGCTTCTGCCGTCGGTCAGCGGGACGCCGTTCGTTGTGGGCACGTTTGTGTCGAATATGGTCGCCTGCTTCCTGTTCGCGATGCTGACCGAATTCATGGCGACCGCTTCGTGGCTGCGTCGCCGGGTGCGGCAGGTTGTCAGCCGTGGTGTTGGGCTTGGCTTGCTCGGTGGGCTTTCGACGATGTCCGGCGTGATGCTGGAAACGATGGAAGGTCTGCACGAGCGGCATATCGCCAGTGCGCTTGGCTATCTTGCGGGAAATTTTGCAGGCGGTTTGCTCACTGCCGCCGCCGGCGTGGTTCTGATGCAGGCACTGCTGTCACGGAGTACTCGAAAGCGGGTTCAGGGTGCGTTTTCAGCTGTTTCCGTGTCCGATTCTGCCGAATCGGACACGCAGGGCGTACGCCATGTGAAAGTGGCCGACGTGGCGCGTTCTGCCGCGCAGGCCGCAATGGAAGCCGCGCAGGCGGCGCAGCAGGCCGCGCAGGCGGCCCAGCAGATTGCACAGACGGGACAGGTTCCGCGAGTCGAAACACCAACCGTGCCGCCGACCGCCAGCCAGACTATGCAGACGGGCCGCGTTCCGCAGATTCCTCCGCTGGCCGTTCCTCAGCTGGCACAGCCATCGCAGCCGTTGCTGCGCGAGCAGGATACTTCAGACTTGGGGCAGCTGCCCGAGCCGATTCAGCAGTCGCAACCAATCCAGCAGCCGGCTAACCCGCTTCCGCCCAGCTTCGAGCCCAAACCGATCACTGCGGAGATTTCGCTTATCGCCGACCCGGCTACCGGGGAGGTGCGCTGATGATGTGGATGATCTGTCTGTTCGGCGGTCTGGGCGCCATGGCCCGTTACGTGCTCGACGTGTCAATTCAACGAGGCTGGAATCGCGAGAATCGGAGAACGAACCGCAACTTCCCGCTATCCACGCTCGTCATCAACGGCGTCGCCTCGCTATGCGCGGGCATCGCCATGATGTCCTACTATTCGCAATCGGTGGATATGGACACGGTCATGATGTTCGTTGTCGGATTTCTCGGTGGTTTCTCAACATTCTCCACGGCGCTCAACGAAGTGGTTTCATTGATTCGCCAGCGTCGTTTTACGCTGGCTCTGGGCTATGGAATAGCAACCGTCGCGGTGCCTCTCATTTGCGTGGCCACCGGTTTCGGCATTGCGCTGCTCGCCAATCCGGCGTAATTTTCACGTTACACGGACGGTCGCTGAGTAACATGAAAGAAATCTGAGCGCAACCGCCATCAAGGCCGCCAGCCCGGATGCGACGCTGGTGATTGCATTCGACCAGACCAAGCCGCTGCTGAAGGATGGCAAGGATATCCAGTACCAGGGCCAGACCGGTATCGGACCGTTCAATAAGAACAATGATCCGAGCTCCGCGAACATCGGCGTCTACACCTTCGACAAAGACAACAAGCCGGTCTTCGACCACACCCAGTCCGGCGACGTGCCGACCGACTGATCGCAATGTAGGTCATCATCAATACAAGAAGACGGCGCAAAGTGAGTGTGGATATCGCAAGCTTTGCGCCGTTTCTTTTGTTGTGCTGTGCTGCCGTTTTCCGTGTCGTGGGCAGCATACGAAAATCAATATTGAAAATCAAGTAAAGGGGTAACCCCGTTAAGCGATATACACGCCGGACTGTCGAACAGGTTCGAGAGAATGTAAATGAATGTAATATCTCGCGAGAAGCGCACGGAAAGCGCGCGGCAAGCACGTGAGAATACAACGATGGAACAGTGATAACGGGGAAGGTGCGATCATGGTCGGCATGCGCGATGTGGCGAAGAAGGCCGGGGTGTCTCTGAGCACCGTCTCGCTGGTGGTGAACGGCAACGGGTATGTATCCAACGACATGCGCGACCGCGTGCGTAAGGCCATGCAGGCCCTCAATTACGTGCCGAACGAGCTTGCCCGCAACCTGTACCACGATCGCACGAATCTGGTCGGCGTCATCGTGCCCACCATCCGTCACCCGTTCTTTGCAACGTTTACCGCGCACCTGCAGCATGCGCTCGCCGCGCAGGGGCTGCGCACCATGCTGTGCTCCACCACCGACGAGACGGACGGCGAAATCCAATACGTCGATATGCTGCGCAGGCACATGATGGACGGCATCGTCATGTGCGCTCACACCTCGCATCCCGGCGATTATTGGACGTCCATCCACCGCCCGATCGTCGCATTCGATCGCGTGCTTGGAAATGGTATTTCGTCGATCGGATCTGACCACGAGCAGGGTGGGCGACTGATTGCGCAGATGCTGATTCGCAATGGCGCGCGCCATGTGGTGATGATTGGCGGTCCGCGCGATCAGTTCTTCGATCTGGCGGTCCGCGGCGAAGTCGAGGAGGGGTCGTTCGATTTGGGAAAGACCACGTTCCCGACGGTGCGCTACTACCTCACGTTGGAACAGGAATTGACCTCCGCGGGCGTGAAGTATGAGTATATCGAGGCCGGTGAGGTGATGGATTTCGCCGGCTATCATCGTGCGGTCAGCCGTGCGCTTGATGGGGTGGCGACTGACGGCGTCGATGCCGTGGTCAGCTCCGATATTGGCGCGGCGTTCTGCGTGCGTGAGGCGTTGAGCCGCGGAATTTCCATTCCCGACGAGCTGCAGGTCGTCGCCTATGATGGTACGTATTTGACCGATTTGGCCGGTATGAAGCTGACCGCGGTCGCACAGGATTTCTCGGCGATCGCGCAGTCGGCGGCCGACCATATGGTGCAGGCGATCGCCAATGAAGAGGCGGCTGCGGCCAACGCCTCGCGCAAGAACATCCCCAAGCCGTTCGAGCCGAATGTGCTTATTCCCATGACGCTGGTGCCAGGCGATACCACGCGTTGATGCTGCGCGTTGGAACGCTGGGTTGGGGTCGGACAGGCTGGGCTGCATAGAACACCGCATCAAACCGGTTCGACACGCGCATCCCGCTGTGTGACTGGACATTGACGCCCCTCTCGAGGTAATATCGAACCGGTTCGATACATACGTGAGTATGCAAATACGTAAACAACAAACAGGCAGACGCGCACACATTGCACCCGCACCCATGAACCAAGGGAGGTCCCATGAAAAACAAAGTGCAGCTCATCACCTACGCCGATCGCCTCGGCGACGGCACCCTCAGCTCGATGACCGACATCCTGCGCACCCGTTTCGACGGCGTGTATGACGGCGTGCATATCCTGCCGTTCTTCACTCCATTCGACGGCGCGGATGCAGGCTTCGACCCCATCGACCACACCAAGGTCGACCCGCGCCTCGGCGGCTGGGACGATGTCGCCGAACTTTCCAAGACCCACGGCATCATGGTCGACGCCATCGTCAACCACATGAGCTGGGAATCCAAGCAGTTCCAAGACGTGCTTGAAAAGGGCGAGGAATCCGAGTATTACCCGATGTTCCTGACCATGAGTTCCGTCTTTCCGAACGGCGCGACCGAAGAGGATCTGGCCGGCATCTACCGTCCGCGCCCGGGTCTGCCGTTCACCCACTACAAGTTCGCGGGCAAGACTCGCCTGGTCTGGGTCAGCTTCACCCCGCAGCAGGTCGATATCGACACGGATTCCGACAAAGGCTGGGAATACCTGATGTCGATTTTCGACCAGATGGCCGCATCCCACGTCAGCTACATTCGTCTTGACGCCGTCGGCTACGGTGCCAAGGAAGCCGGTACCAGCTGCTTCATGACGCCGAAAACGTTCAAGCTCATCTCCCGCCTGCGCGAGGAGGGCGTCAAGCGCGGCTTGGAAATCCTCATCGAAGTGCATTCCTACTACAAGAAGCAGGTCGAGATCGCGTCGAAGGTCGATCGCGTCTACGATTTCGCCCTTCCGCCGCTGCTGCTGCATTCGCTGAATACCGGTCATGTCGAGCCGGTCGCGCATTGGACCGACATCCGTCCGAACAATGCCGTCACCGTACTTGACACGCATGATGGCATCGGCGTGATCGACATCGGTTCCGATCAGCTGGACCGTTCGCTCAAGGGGCTCGTGCCGGATGAGGATGTCGACAATCTCGTCAACGCCATTCATGCGAACACTCACGGCGAATCGCAGGCCGCTACCGGTGCCGCCGCATCCAATCTTGACCTGTATCAGGTCAACAGCACCTACTATTCGGCGCTGGGATGCAACGATCAGCACTATATTGCGGCTCGCGCGGTGCAGTTCTTCCTGCCGGGCGTTCCGCAGGTCTACTATGTCGGCGCGCTTGCCGGCAAGAACGACATGGAGCTGCTGCGCAAGACCAACAATGGCCGCGATATCAATCGCCATTACTATTCCACGGCTGAGATCGACGAGAATCTGCAGCGTCCGGTGGTGAAGGCACTGAACGCGCTTGCCAAGTTCCGCAACGAGCTTGATGCGTTCGATGGCACCTTCTCGTACAGCGCCGACGGCGATACGTCCATCAGCTTCACGTGGGAGGGCACGACCACTCAGGCCACGCTCACGTTTGAGCCGGGCCGTGGTCTTGGTGTGGAGAACACCGCGTCCGTCGCCACGCTCGAATGGCGTGATGCCGCCGGTGAGCACCGCACGGACGATCTGATCGCCAATCCGCCGGTCGTGGCCTGATTCAGCCTCGCCTGATCCGGTCGCTGCCTGACCGCGCATAAATCCATAAATCTGTAATCGTCCTTCCTGTCACCTCTCCTTCAGGAAGGACGATTCGCATTTTCGTTTTTTCGAGAAATCGTCTTATCGGGAAAACAATTTTCCCGGGAATCAGCTGAAATCCCAGCAAAAACGGGTAAGGTGAGCTTATGTCAAAGATGTCAAAGCTTTTCGATCAAGACAACATGTTTTTCGCCATTATGGGCGTGCTGTTCGATCTGATTATTCTCAACGTGCTCACGCTGTTGTGCTGTATGCGCGGTTTTTCATCTATATGATTCCGCTGCTGGTTTTGATGGGCGCTACGTTGCCGCAATATTGTTGCGCATGAGACTCACACAACCGGTCCGGATGCGAAGCGATAATCGCATCCGGGCTTTTCTTATGCGATATCGATTCTTATGCGATATCGATATTGAGATTGCCATCGCATGTTTCTGCTGTCTGACAGGACGTATTGATATGGTTGATTTCGCCGAAAGAATCGCTCGAATGCACTGGTGCAGTGTGTCCGGGCGATTTTCATATGTGCTGAATATCGTGTGACATTTCGAAACGAGCGACGAAATAGAAGCAAGAACGAGAAGCGACAATACAAAACAGGAAAAACAGGAATAGAAACAAGAGATGACTGAAGATAATCAACATAATGCAGGTGAGCAGCAGACTCCAATGCAGCCGCAACCGCTGCCGGGCCAGGTGTTCGTGCGCCCCGGTATCGATGACCGTCCCGATTACGAAAAAACGCTGACCGAAGAGACCAAAGCGGCCCTGAAGCGCTTGGCCGTACAACAGAATCCGCGCGTGCCCGAGGCTTCCAACGAGCGTCCGGAAGTGCAGCAGACCCTCATCAACACGGAAGGCGGCTCCCCGCTGACCGCGTTCGCCCATCTCGACGCCGCTGTGCCGAACCTCGAATCGTCGTTCCTTGACCTGCGCGATCCGATGACCGCGCCCGACGGCACCACGCCCACCAAACCGCAGGTGCATCGTCTCACCGCCGGCTTCGCGCTTGGTGCGCTGCTGTTCACCGCGCCGATGGCCGCGCTCAACTCCGTGCTCATTCCGCAGACCATCAGCCGTCTTTCCGGCACCGACCGCGTCACCGATCTGGCGCTGCTCAGCGTCGTCGGCACGCTGTTGACGTTCCTGATGAACGCGTGGATTTCCGTCGGATCCGACCATTCGTACTGCCCGCTGGGCCGCCGCACCCCGTGGATCATCGCCGGCACGGTGCTGACCGCCACGTCGGTGGCGATTCTTTCCGCATGCGATTTCATGCCGTTGGTCATCGTGTTCTGGCTGTTTACGCTGATCGGACATGCGATGGTATCGATGCCGCTGGCGGCCGCTTTCGGTGAGCGCGTGCCTGATAAGTTCCGTGATCGTGCGGACGCGTGGCGTGGCGTTGGCCAAGCGTTCGGCCAAGTGTTGGGCATTATCGCGGCCGTTTCGATTACGTGGGCTGCCGACGATTCCGGTTGGGATGGCACCACGCGTTTCGCCATGATGGTGTTTGCGTTGTGCCTGGTGGTGGCTGGTGTGGCTACGTTGCTGGTGTTGCCGTTTGAGGGTTCCAGCAGCTATTTGCCTCGTGAGGGTGTGAAGAAGGGCGATTATTTTTCGCAGTATCGTCCGCCGAAGGGCGCTCCGAAGTTCTTCATTGCGTTTGCCGCGCGCATGTTTGCCATCGCAGCCACTTCCGGCATTGCGATTTACCAGTGGTATCTTGCGCAGGATGGTTTGGGCGATGTTTCGCAGGTCACCATGTTTGGTTTGTCCGGAGCGGCTGCGGTTATGTCGATGATGGCCGTTGCCGCGTTCGTCGGCTCGCTGTTGGCTGCGCTGCTGCTTGGCCGCATCGCCCGCGCTTTCAAAGATTCCCGTATTCCCGCGATTGCCGCCTGCTTGTTGTTTGTGGTTGCTGTGGTGCTTCCGTTGACGCCGATCGATAGTGCTATGGCGGTCGCGCTGTATGCGCTGTTTGCAGGTTTCGCGTATGTGGTGTATGACGGCGTGAGCCAAGGGTTGAATCTTGCGACGTTGCCGGATATACGTTCCGTTGGTCGTTCGTTGGCTGCGTTCAGTTTGGCGAATACGTTCGGTTCGTTGATTGGCGCTGTCGTTTGCGCGATTGCGATTGCGGTGACTGGCGAGTATCTGCTGATTTTCGCTGTTGCCGCCGGTTGCATGGCTGTTGCGGGCGTGCTGACGTTGCTGCTGAAATGATTTGGATGACCTGAGATAATCCGAGAAACGAATATCAAATTCAAAATTGCGCGTCCACATAGTGAACCTTTAGTAGAAAGGGTCTGTGGACGCGCTTATCTTTACGGCTTAGTTCGAGCGGATAATCCGCCGAATACAAGACTTTGCGAAAGGAGGTTCGCCACGATGAACGGAATGGTTGCACGCGTACTGCTGTCCGCACGAATTATTATTCCGCTTTCGTTGGCGGACTGATTCGAGCAATGCAGCTTCAATCCCTCGCCAACGGAGGCAGGGTTTGAGGCGCGCAAAACACACACGTTGATGGCCCTGCATGCTGCGGGGTCTTTTTGTTGCCGCCCACAAGGCGTAAGGCAACGAAATGAAGACTGCACACAAGAGAATAGAAGAAAGACGTTATCGGCGCATGTTGGGAGCCGGTAACGCATGACAGACGTAACAGGAGTAATCCAATGAGTGCAGTCGAAGCAGCCGCTGGCAAAGCGCAGGCAATGGTGCGCGATTCGGTGAAAACCGTGATCGCCGCTTCCATGGTCGGCACCGCCATCGAGTTCTACGACTTCTACGCATACGGCACCGCCGCTGCGAACTATTTCCCGAAGGTGTTCTTCGGAGACACCACCAATCCGACCGTCGCGCTGCTGGCCAGCCTGCTGACCTTCGCCATCGCGTTCATTGCACGTCCGCTCGGATCCTTGGTGTTCGGCCATTTCGGCGACCGCATGGGCCGCAAGACCACGCTGGTGGTTTCGCTGTTGACCATGGGCATCGCCACGTTCCTGATCGGCTGCCTGCCGACTTACAGCCAGTGGGGCATTGTGGCTGTCGCCGCGCTGTGCCTGTGCCGTTTCGTGCAGGGCATCGGTCTGGGCGGCGAATGGTCGGGTGCCGCTTTGGTGGCCACCGAGAACGCTCCGGAAGACAAGCGCGCGCTGTATGGCTCCTTCCCGGAATTGGGCGCTCCGATCGGTTTCTTCCTGTCGAACGGTACCTACTTCCTGTTGGAAACGTTCAACGATGACGATGCGATGCTGGCATGGGGCTGGCGTGTGCCGTTCCTGCTGTCCGCAGTGCTGGTGATCGTCGGTCTTGTGGTGCGCGTGCAGATGGAGGAGACCCCGATCTTCCGCATGGCCCAGGAGCAGAAGAAGGTCGTCAAGTCCCCGTTGACCGAAGTGTTCAAGAAGAGCTGGAAGGAAGTCATCCAAGCCACGTTCCTGGTGGCCGTCACCTACACGCTGTTCTACACGCTGGCAACCTGGTCCCTCGCTTGGGGCACCAAAACCGTCGAGCAGGGCGGCGGAGACCTTGGTTTCACCAATCGTGAATATCTGCTCATGCTGATGCTCGCCATCTGTGTGTTCGCCGCGTTCATCGTCATTTCCTGCGTGAACGCCGATAAATTCGGCCGCAAGCGCGTGATCGTCATCTCGTCCTGCTGCCTCGTGGCATTCGCGCTGCTCTTCCCGTTCCTGCTTGATCCGTCGGTCGTCGGCCAGCGTAACTTCGCCGCCAACCTGCTGTTCCTATGCATCGGCTTCGCGTTGATGGGCACCGCATTCGGTCCGATCGGCGCGTTCCTGCCGGAGCTGTTCGACGCCAACGTGCGTTATTCCGGCTCCGGCATCGGCTACAACCTGGCCGCCATCGTCGGCGCGGCATTCGTGCCGACCATCGCCACTTGGCTGTCCCACCACTGGGGTGTGCACTCCGTCGGTCTGTACCTCGGCGTGATGGCCGTGTGCTGCCTTGTTGCGGTGCTGAGCTGCAAGGAGACTAAGGATGTTGATTTCACCAAGTGATCAATCGCCAAGTGCCGTTTGACCGGCTATTCAGCGACGTGTCAAGATGACATCGACGGAAGCCTTACTAAAAACGTTTGACGCGAATATAACCACTATGTGAACGTCAGCAAGCAACATAAAGAAAGCGGGACTAAAACAGTTCCGCAGGAGAGGCGGGGTGGTTCCTCGGACACAATCCGGGGGAGTAATCTCCTAGGAACCATCGCCCGCTGTGAACAACCGAAACAAGAATTAAATATCGCGAGTTTGTTCGGGAATGCAAGTCCCGAATCGCTATAAAAAGAAAAATAAAGGAGCGCCTATTATGGCAGCAACTATCTGGTACGAGAAGGATGCCGATCTGTCCGTGTTCGATGGCAAGAAGGTGGCCATCCTCGGTTACGGTTCCCAGGGTCACGCCCACGCGCTGAACCTGCGCGATTCCGGTGTGGATGTCGTCGTCGGCCTGCGTCCTACCTCTAAGTCCGTGGAATACGCCAAGGAGCAGGGCCTCGAGGTCAAGCCTGTTGCCGAGGCCGTTGCCGAAGCCGACGTTGTGATGATCCTGCTGCCTGACCAGTACCAGGCCGCCGTGTACAAGAAGGACGTTGAGCCGAACCTGAAGCCGGGCGCTGCTCTGGCTTTCGCTCACGGCTTCAACATCCACTACGGCTACATCAAGCCGTCCGAGGATCATCCGGTGTTCATGGTCGCCCCGAAGGGCCCGGGCCACATCGTTCGTCGTGAGTACGCCGCCGGCCGTGGCGTTCCGGTCGTTGTGGCTGTGGAGCAGGATCCGGATGGCAAGACTTGGCCGCTGTGCCTGGCTTACGCCAAGGCTCTGGGCGCTCTGCGCGCAGGCGCCATCAAGACCACCTTCACCGAGGAGACCGAAACCGATCTGTTCGGTGAGCAGGACGTGCTCATGGGTGGCATCAACCACCTGTGCGATATGGGCTTCGATGTGCTGACCGAGGCTGGCTACCAGCCGGAGATCGCCTACTTCGAGGTGTTCCACGAGCTGAAGATGCTGGTGGATCTGGCCAACGAGGGTGGTCTGAACAAGGCTCGCTGGAGCTGCTCCGACACCGCTCAGTACGGCGATTACACCTCCACCGTCATCACTGAAGAGACCAAGAAGCGCATGCAGTACCAGCTCAAGCGCATTCAGGACGGCTCCTTCGCCAAGGAGTTCATGGATGATCAGGCCGCTGGCGCTCCGAAGTTCAAGGAGCTGCAGGAAGAGTACAGCCACCCGCACCTGGAGACCGTTGGTCCGAAGCTGCGCGCCATGTTCTCTTGGAACAACCAGACGGACGCCGATGCCGATATGGCCGAGTCCTTCAACGGCAAGATCGCTCGTACCCAGGTTCAGTGATTTCGCTGTAGCGGCTGCATGTTAAGGGCCGCTGAATAACGTAGTAGCGCAATATGCGCGAAACGTGTTGGAAGCCACCGTCTCACCGCGGTGGCTTCTTTTTGTTGCTGTGTTGTTTTATGACTGGGATATTTCGTATGCGGGATCGCAGTACTGATTGTCGGGGGAACCGCACGGCTAGGCGTTGGCCCACTTTGTGGACTCAATGCTTATTTAGGAAGGGACGGGAGTAGGATAGACCCCAGTTTGCAGGACAAAATCCATGCACAAAAACACGCGAATTCATCTGCGAATGGTAGAAACCCGAGCGCCGGGAGGCGTTCACCCCACTACATAAAAAGGAGTGCCAAGTACAATGGCTGCACAAATCTGGTACGAGAACGACGGCGATCTCTCGGTCCTCGAAGGTAAGAAGGTTGCCATCATCGGTTACGGTTCCCAGGGTCACGCTCATGCGTTGAACCTGCGCGATTCCGGTGTGGACGTCGTCGTTGGCCTGCGTCCGACCTCCAAGTCCGTCGAGCACGCCAAGGAGCAGGGTCTGGAAGTCAAGTCCGTTCCGGAAGCTGCTGCTGAGGCCGATATCATCATGATTCTGGCTCCGGATCAGTACCAGCGCACCATCTGGGCCAATGACATCGAGCCGAACATCAAGCCGGGCGCAGCTGTTGCTTTCGCTCACGGCTTCAACATCCACTACGGCTACATCAAGCCGTCCGAGGACCACCCGATCTTCATGGTCGCCCCGAAGGGCCCGGGCCACATCGTGCGTCGTGAGTACGCCAACGGCCGTGGCGTTCCGGTCGTCGTGGCCGTGGAGCAGGATCCGCGCGGCGACGCTTGGGACATCACCCTGGCTTACGCCAAGGCTCTGGGCGCTCTGCGTGCAGGCGCCATCAAGACCACCTTCACCGAGGAGACCGAAACCGATCTGTTCGGCGAGCAGAATGTGCTCATGGGCGGCGTGAACAAGCTTGTTGAAATGGGCTTCGAGGTCCTCACCGACGCCGGCTACCAGCCTGAAATCGCCTACTTCGAGGTCTGCCACGAGTTGAAGATGCTCGTCGACCTCATGAACGAGGGCGGTCTGAACAAGGCTCGCTGGTCCTGCTCCGACACCGCCCAGTACGGCGACTACACCAACACCTGCATCGACGAGCACGTGCGTGAGCGCATGCAGTACCACCTGCAGCGCATCCAGGACGGCTCCTTCGCCAAGGAGTTCATCGAGGACCAGGACGCTGGCGCTCCGAAGTTCAAGGCTCTGCAGGAAGAGTACGGCAACGTCCGCATCGAGACCGTCGGTCCGAAGCTGCGCGCCATGTTCTCTTGGAACAACGGCAAGGATGACGACGCTGATATGGCCACCTTCACCGGCAAGATCGCCCGTGGCTGATGTGGCTCATTCGGCTAATCGCTGAGTCTTTTACAAGACCGCTGCCCTTACGGGTGGCGGTCTTTTTTGTATGTTCTGTCGCATATTGTTCTAGGATAGATATGTACGGTTTCTTACGGTTTTTCTATAGGAAGAGATGTCATGGTCACTGCGACTGGTCCCGCACCTGGTTCTGAAATGACAACGTCGGCTGAACCTACCGAAGACCGTAGCACGTCAGGAGTTCTGCACGTCGCCGCGATTTTCGCCTCGCATATGGTGTTGCAGCGTAACAAGCCCATCGCCGTGTTCGGCGCGCTTGATGCCGATTGCGCCGGACTTGAGGTTTCCGCGGAAATCCGCGATTTCGATGGTTCCGTGATCGTGCAGGCGCATGCGTACGCCTCCAAAGAGATCAAGAACGGTTTTTCACCGTGGCGCGTCATGCTGCCGGCACAGCCCGAAGGTGGCCCTTACACGTTGCGCGTCACCGCAGGCAACGATTTCATCGAATATTATGACGTGCTTATCGGCGAAGTATGGCTGGCCGGCGGTCAAAGCAATATGGAACTTGAATTGCGCAACAGTGAAGACGCCGAGGAAGCCCTCGATAACTGTGCCGATCCGTTACTGCGCTTCTACAATGTGCCGAAAACCGGTGTGATCAATCGCAACGCCGAACATGCGGCAAGCTGGCAGGAATCATCGCCTGAAAATAGTGGCGTAATGAGTGCGGTAGCGTACTATTTTGCGCGAAAACTGCGTGATGAACTTGATTCCGACCTTCCGATCGGCATTATCGACTGTTATATCGGGGGTACGTCGATCAGTTGCTGGACGAGCGAAGATGCACTGAATTCCAGCGAATCCGGGCGCGGCTATCTTGCGCGCTATGAGCAGGCGATCGCAGGTAAAACGCAGGAACAGTTCGATTTGGAGTACGGCGAATGGCAGTCGCGTTCTGATACGTGGAATGCGTCGATCGCAGCCGCCCGCGAAGACGATCCTGATGTGACGTGGGATACGCTGACCCAACAGTATGGCGAATGCCCGTGGCCGCCGCCGATGACGCCGACCTCGCAGTGGCGTCCGTCAGGCGCGTTCCATGCCATGCTGGAGCGCATTGTGCCTTACTCCTTGGCGGGATTCCTATGGTATCAGGGCGAGGAAGACGAGCCGTATTGCGGATCCTACCGTGAGTTGCTGGGCATGATGATTGGTGAATGGCGTGCGCTGTGGAGCGAAAGCCTGCCGTTCCTGATCGTGCAATTGCCGCAGTGGATTGACAAGAAGGTCGACGAGGGTGACGGCGATCCGATGCTGTGGCCGGTGTTGCGCGAGGCCCAGTGGGATGCCGCGCAGTCCATCGACAATGTGTTCGCCATCTGCACTATGGATTGCGGCGAATACAACAACATTCATCCGGTTGATAAACGTACACCGGGCGAGCGTCTAGGCAATTGTGCGCTTCGCCAAGTGTATGGTATGAGCCGTATTCCGGTGTATGGGCCGACTGTGCTGGGTTTCCGCTGCGACGAAGGCGGCCGCGTACGCCTGTTCTTCCGGTACGCGCACGGCCTGCATTTCAGCGGTACTACGCCCGACAGTTTTGGTGACGAGTTCGCCAAGAGCCTGCCTTCGCTGGTGCGTCTGCCGGAACGTTCCGGTTTCGAGCTTGCCGGTGCCGATGGTGTGTTCCATCCGGCCTACGCCGCGATTTTCGTGGATTGCGATATTGACGATCTGGTCAACGCAAAGGTCAACGTGGTCGATTACAACGCCACGGAATTCGGTATTCCGATCAACAGCCGCAGTATCGGCACGATTACGTTGGCCACGCCGGAAGTGCCAGCGCCGGTGATGATGCGCTACGCATGGCGTAGCTGGGGTCCGGCACCGTTGTTTAATGACAATAATCTGCCTGCTCACCCATTCAAGCTGGACCTGACCGATCACACCGACTCTGATCACGCTGAATAATCACGTTAGATAGTTGCGTTGAACGGCTGCGTCACATGATTGTCGATAGTTGACGATGAATAGCGTGCGATTGCTGTGCTTATAGTGTGCGGCAATCGCACGCTTTATATTGCGATTGAAGTCCTGCTGATCGCACGTCAGTCAAATACGAATCAAATACCAGTCAAATAAAAAATCGTTGAAAAATCAACGTTTCTGCGATTTGCGCCACCAAAATCGCAGAAACGAATCAAATAAAATGCGCTGCACTGCGAGCGCATAGGCTATTGCCAGAGGTCCGGGCCGAATGATTCCAGGTATGCGGTCAGTTCGGCGGCCATCTGTTCGTCTTCCGGAACGCGCGGATGGCCATCCGTGCCGCAACCATTGCGTGAATACAAGAAATGTTTTACGTGAAACTTGCCCTCAGTGCCGCGGCCGTTGCCGTGGAAGATGGCGTGGAACTTACCGTCACAGCCAAGAGCTACGTGCGCGACCTGTTCTGCATGGCAGATAAGGTCGACGCGAAGGCTTCGGTGGCCGAGGGCATGGTCTCGCTGCTTCCGGGCGAAAGCGTCGTGCTGCATATCGCCACTGCCGATGCCGCAGCGCTTGCCGCTCCGGGTGCGTTCGCAGCCGCCAACGTGCTGCGTTCCGCCAACGATCCGAAGCGCGAATGGTGAGCTTCCGCGAGTACGCCGTCTACTGAAGCGGTAGAAGAGTGGATAGAGGACTACTGAAATTTCAGTTGACGTGTTCGGTTGAGTAAAAACATAAGTTGAAGCGCCGCCAACCTTAAGAAACGAAAGTGTTGTGAACGCTGACTTTTCAAGAGGTTGGTCGGCGCTTTTACTGTACGATGTAGATGAACCGTTTAAGTTGCGATTTAAGTTAAGAAGAAGGACACGGACATGCCTATTCAAAAAAGCAAGGTGACGATTTTTGACGTTGCCAAGGCTTCGGGAGTCTCTAGTAGCGCCGTTTCGTATGCGCTCAACGGCAAGTCTGGTGTTTCCGATGTGACTCGAGACAAAGTGTTGAAGGTCGCACACGAACTGGGATGGAAGCCGAATGGCGCGGCACAGGCGCTGGCCAAGGCGAAGACGCAGCGCGTGGGTCTAGTGTTGGGTTACGACCCGAAGCTGCTTTCCGTCGAATCCTACATGATGGAACTTATTTCCGGTCTTGGCGCCGAGCTGGAAAAATACGATTATTCTCTGCTGATACGCATGGCCGTGGGTGAGGACGCGAAGCTTTCGATCATCGATGATTGGATTGCTACTGGCAACGTCGACGCCATGCTGCTCGTCAATGTCGAGCTTGGAGACCCTTGCGTTGCCTTGCTTGAGGAGCATGAGGAGATGCCGGTGCTTGCCATTGCCGATGCCTCCGTGGTCGGCAATCTGCCGAGTCTGTCAAGCGCCGACGCCGATGCCGTGCGCCGAGCGGTGCGATACCTGTATGATCTCGGGCATCGTCAGATCGCCCGCGTCGGCGGTCCCGAATCGCTTGCGCACTCGTATATTCGCGATTCCGCCTTTGCGGACGTCGCTTCCGAGCTGGGCATGCGTTATCGTTGCCTGCACACCGACTACACGCCGGAAACCGGTCGCGAGGCCACGAAGCGCCTGCTGGCGTTCTCTGAGCATCCGACGGCGATCATCTACGACAATGATGTGATGGCGTTGGCTGGCCTTGGCGTGGCAGCTTCGCAAGGCATCAAAGTACCGGAGGAAATCTCCATCATGTCGTGGGATGATTCCCTCATGTGCACCGCGGCGTATCCGAACCTGACCGCCATGGGCCGTGACGTGGTCGATACCGGTAAGCAGGCCGCCGGATTGCTGCTCAAGCTGATCGGCGGCGAGCGTGTGGGGCATCTGATGGAAGGGCCGTACGAATTGCGTGCCCGCGCTTCGACCGGTCCCGCTCCGGCAGCGGAATAAGATGCGATGATGAGTTAATGCGATGATGAATTAAAAAATTGCGATTGCGCATTTGCTGCGCCCCGACAAGGGCAGGATGAAAGCGAGCAGCGAGCCGATCGCGGCGATCGCCGCAAGGGTTACGCCATACAGGATTGCGACGGTGTTGCCGGACTGCTTCGACAGGTACCACAGGTCGAACGGCGCGAGTCCCCAGAACAGCCCGGGAATCGCGGATTGGAAATCAAAATCTGAAATCTGAAATCGTAATCTGAAATCAAAAAGCGCCCGTGCCCCTCGCTTGAGGCATGGGCGCATTGTTGCCTTACGACTTCAGGCGCGCTTCTGTGTGATCTGATAGGCGGCGAACAGCACGACCAGCCAAATCACGCCGGCGACCACTGCGATGCGATAGCTTGCGGAGAAGCACATCAGCACCACGACCAGCAGCATGAACGCGATCACCACATACGGCGTCACCTTGGCGAACGGCAGCTTGAACGCAAGTTTGTCAAGTGCTTCCTGGCCCTTCAATCCCTTTAAATCATTCGGACCGTCGCCGGCGGCGACAACGCGACGGAACTTAATTTCCGTAATCATGATCATGATCCAATTAATCGCAGCGGCAATCGTGGCAATCGACATCAAATAATTGAACGCGAAATCAGGCCACACGAACACCACCACCACGGCGATCGCAATGATGATGGCCGACGTGATCACACCCCCGACCGGAACGCCGCGCTTGTTCAGGCGGCCCAGATATGCGGGCGCATTGCCCTGCTTCGCCAACGAATACAGCATGCGCGAGTTCGCGTACAGGCCGGAGTTGTACACGCTCATCACGGCGGTCAAGCACACGAAATTCAGAATGCCGGCGGCCGCATGCACGCCCACCGAGTCGAAAATCTGCACGAACGGGCTGGAATTGCCGTCGATCGTGCTCCACGGCACCACGGCCATAATCACGCCGAGCGCGCAGATGTAGAACACGAGAATACGCCAGATAATGCCGTTCGTGGCCTTCGGGATGGTGGTGCGCGGATTTTCGGTTTCGCCCGCGGTGATGCCGATGAGCTCGGTGCCGCCGAAGCTGAACATCACCACGACCAGCGCCATCAGCAGGCCGGTCCACGTGCCGTCCGCATTGCGAGACATCAGGCCATGCGGCAGGAATCCGCCGTCAACGGTAAACCAGTTGGCGAACGACGCGCGAATGCCCGAAGCGGTCGGCACATTCGCGATGATCACATACAAACCGCCGAAAATCATGGCAAGCACGGCCACGATCTTGATGATGGCGAACCAGAATTCAAATTCGCCGAACTTGTTCACGCCCATAAGATTCAGCGCCGCGATGGCCACCAGGAACACCGCCGCCGACACCCACTTCGGAATGTTCGGGAACCAGTAATTCACGAACGAGCCAACCACGGCCAACTCCACCATGGCCACGAGCACGTAGTTGAACCAGTAATTCCAGCCGGAAATAAAGCCGGCTCGCTTCGACCAGTACTGCGTGGCGTAATAGCTGAACGCGCCCGCCTTCGGATCCTCGACCGCCATTTCGGACAGGGCGCGCACGATCAGGAAAATCGCCAGACCGCCGATCAGATAGGCGAGCAGAATGGCCGGGCCCGCCAGCTGAATCGACTCGCTGGAACCATAGAACAGGCCGGTGCCGATCGCGCCGCCCAATGCGATCAATTGAATATGACGATTCTTCAAAGACTTGCGCAGCGTCGGCGGAACCGGCACATCGTCGGTTTCGCGCGGTTTCTTCGCAACGGTTGCGTCGCTCATGAATGCTTCCTCTTCTTGGGTGCCTCGGCAATATTCGGCAAATTCGGCAAAAGTTTGCGATCTTGGCGATGTTGCGTTCGGCAGTAGTGGTAGGTGACGCGCCTATGGTTTTTGGTATGGCGCGTCTTCCCCGATTGTAGCTGTAGCGCGTGGATTCGGTTTCATAGTGTTCAATAGTTCGATAGTTCAATAAAATGAAGGTTTTGGGAGCAATGGTTGGTGCTGCTTGAGCGCTACGGGCTGGAGGTCGTCATGGCATTCATCAAAGACATGGTGCGTATGTGGTTGCATGCGTGGAAGCGATTCATCTCCATCGCACTGATCTCGTTGCTGGGCGTCGCCGTGCTTACGGGCATTTACGCGGGTTGCCGAGACGCTTTTCTTGCGACGGATCGTTTTTTCGACACCCAAGGATTGCACGACATTCAGGTGTTGTCGACGGCCGGATTGACCGATGACGATATTGCCGCGCTCCGTAAGATTTCCGGTGTTGCGAAAGTGCAGGGCGAACGTTCGCAAACCGTGACCGTCGATCTGAACGGCAAAAAAACCGTGACCATGCAGGAGATCGGCACGAACGGCATTGACCAGCCGTATTTGCAAAGTGGCCGTATGCCTGAAAAGTCCGGTGAGATCGCGGTGACGCGCAAATTCATCAAGGATTCCGGATATAAAAAGGGCGACCATATTACGGTGACACCGCAGGATTCGGCGTCTTCTTCTGTGTCCGATTCTGCAGAATCGGACACGCAGGATGGCAAAAGTGCCGCACGGGTGACCGATTCTGGTGAATCGGACAATCAGGCACCGAGCTTCCCCACCGAACTGACTATTGTGGGCGTGGTGCTTGACCCGCAGGATCTCACCAATCCAGACGGCTATTCGGGTACGAACGCATTCCGTTCCTCCGCCACCAGCGACTACACGTTCTTTGCGCCGTCCGACGGTGTGACCGGCAGCATGTACACGGCCGTCACCATTCTCGTGAAAGGCGCCGCCGACAAGGACTCGTTCAGTGACGTGTACGACGACACCGTCAGCGAAGTAGCTGACCGCATCGACGGCACGGTGCGAACCAATCGCCAGAAAGCGCGTCATCAGGAACTACTCGACGCTGGAACCAAACAAATCGACGAGGCGAAAGCGCAAACCGACAAACAGTTCGCCGCAGCGCAACAGCAGATCGACAGCAATCGCAGCCAGCTCAATCAGCAAATCGACCAAATCGTCAATATGCAGGCGGGCGCGGCTGCAGGATCCCTCGACGAAACAACCCGTGAAACACTACGTGAAACGGTAATTGCCGCAAGCCCGCAATTAGCGGAAGCCAAAGCGCAACTCGACCAGGCGCAATCGAAATTGGACCAGCAGAAAAAAGACACCGAACGGACACTGCAATCCAAGCAAAACGAGCTGGAAGACAGCATTCCGCAAGTGCGTTGGTATGTGCAGGACCGGTCGCAAATCGGCGGATTCAGCTCGCTGAAATCTGATCTGGAATCCATCCAATCGCTGGGCAACGCATTCCCGATCGTGTTCTTGCTCGTGGCGGTGATGATGAGTCTGACCGCCATGGCGCGCATGGTCGAAGAGGATCGCGGGCTGATCGGCACATACACAGGGCTCGGCTACGGGCGTCTTGCGGTCGCCTCACGATACCTGTTGTTCGCGCTGTTCGCCTGCCTGATCGGCGGTGGACTCGGCCTGATCGCAGGCTTCCTTGGCATTCCGGCGTTCCTGCTCGTCGTATTGCGAGGCTTGTATGTGATGCCGGACGTACGCTTGGCATACGACTGGCTGTACGGAACGGCCGGAGTCGCGCTGTTCGTGGTCGGCGTGCTTGCCGCAACCGTGTATGCGTGCGCGCAGGAAATGCGACAGAAGCCGGCCAGTCTCATGCGTCCGAAAGCGCCGCGTGCAGGATCGCGCATTCTACTGGAGCGTATCAAGCCGTTGTGGAATCGCATGAGCTTCCTCGGCAAAGTCACGGCGCGCAACATTTTCCGTTTCAAATCGCGTCTGATCATGACGGTCGGCGGCGTGGCCGGCTGCACCGCGCTGATTGTGTGCGGACTTGCGATCAACGACACCGTTGCCGCATTGGGCGCGAAACAGTATCAGGACGTGTATCAGTACGATTTGATGGTGGTCGCGAACGATGATGACGCTGATGCGATGCGGCAGAAAGTCGCTTCGGATGGTCGCGTCACGTCGAGCATGGACGTGCGCGTTGAATCGGGTGATTTGACCGGCGATTCGGGGAGCGAAAGCATTCAGCTGGTTGCCGTGCCCGACAGTGAACGCAGCGAGTTCGGCAAGATGGTCACGTTGCAGCCGGTGCGCTCCAGTTGGGTGGACGCTGCGAAGTCGTTGTTCAGCGGGAAGTCCAGAGCGTCTTCCTCTGCGTCTTCGGTGTCCGATTCTGGAGAATCGGACAACCAGACGGGTAAAAACGGGTCCCAGATGTCCGATTCTGGAGAATCGGACGCGAATGGTACCTCCGGTACGAAGGGCGCGGTAAGTCTGGGCGATGACGGCGTGATCGTATCGCAGTCCGCGGCAAGCGCGATGGGCGTCAAAGCGGGCGGTATGGTAACGCTGACCAACGGTGACGATATGCAGGCCGAAGCGCATGTCAGCGCGGTGATCCGCAGTGTGATCGGATCGGACGTGTATGTGAGCGAAACCTATTATCGCCAGCTGTTCGATACTGCTGCATCCGGCACGTCTTCCGCATCTTCCGCGTCCGATTCTGGAGAATCGGACAATCAAAACGGCGAATCCGGTACCTCGAATGGCGCATCGTCAAACGGCCAACAATTGGTGTGGAACGCCATGTATGCGAAGCTCAAAGGTTCAGGCGAATCCCAGGCCGCCTACGCGGAAAAGCTGGAAGACGACGATGCGGTCATGAAAGCCGTGAGCTGCGCACACATGGCGGAAAGCTTCAAATTCGATCTGATGGGTGCGGTGGTCGCGCTGATCGTGGCGCTCGCGGGCGGGCTCGCGCTCGTGGTGTTGTTCACGCTCGCCAACACCAACGTGTCAGAACGTGAACGCGAGATGGCCACGCTCAAGGTGCTCGGATTCTTCGACAAAGAGGTTCACCACTATGTGAACCGTGAAATGATGGTGCTCACCATGATGGGCGTGGTGCTGGGCTTGCCTCTCGGCCGTTTCGTCGGCGGATTGCTGACGGCTGCGTTGAATATGCCCGCACTGTATTTCGAAGTGGAATGCACGCCGTTGAGTTATGTGATTGCGGCCGGCGCGACCATGGCTTTCGCGCTGCTCGTGCAGTTGTTCGTGAATCCGGTGTTGGATCGTATCGACCCGATTAGTTCGCTCAAATCCGTCGAATAGGCGCATGTCTGAATGTCCGATTCTCCAGAATCGGACAACTAGACGGGTAAAAGTGCGTTACGGTTGTCCGTTTCTCCAGAATCGGACACTTAGAGTGCCGGAAAGGCTCGGATTCGCGTTTCAGTTCTTCGGATAACGGTAGTTGTGTGGCAGTTGCGTGGTGAGCTGCGGGTCCAGGCCGAGTTCCTTCAACTGCCGGTCGATTTCGCGGCGCGCACGTTTCACAAGTTCGGCTCGATATTCATCGCCATGTCCGGCATTGCTATGTGCCGCATCGCCATGTCCCATCGTTCCCATCTTCTCCAGTGCGTCCAATGTTTCCGCCATACGCTTGAGCCGGTCCTGATGGTGCAGCAGCGCACGCACCTGCGCATGTTCGTGCACGATCGTCCGCCAATCGGATGGTGTGTGTGCAATCTCCCGAACCGCGGTGACCGGATGTACGTCGGCCACCTGATATGTGATCGAGCCAAGCAGTGGCATTAGGAACACCGTAATCGCGCCGGCTGCGACCAGTGTTGACGCGGTGTCGCCTTGCATGGTGCCGACCTTCACCGCCAGTGACGTGACGGCGACGATGATCGGCAGCGCGGTCGTGCAATACAGCGCTACGGTGACGCGATGATGCGATGACAGCGGATTCTCGCGTTTGTCGAGCGATAGCGCAACATATACGGGCACCGCGCGAATCAGCATGAGCATTACGATGAACGCGACGAGCAGCGCGGGTCGGCCTGCCACGGCGCGCACGTTGATCGCGGCTCCTGACACCACGAAAAACACAGGAATAAGGAATCCGTAGCCGACGCCTTCCAGCTTCATTTCCAGCGACTTGCTGCCGTCGGGGATGATGTAACGCAGGATGAAGCCTGCGGCGAACGCGCCGAGCACCGCGTCAAGTTCGAACAGTGCAGAAATGGTGACAAGGAAGATGAGCAGGAATGTGGTCAGTCGCATGAGCGTTTGCGATGACGTGTTCGCGTTTTCCGTAAGGAAACGGTACAGGCGATGGCCGGTTTTCAGTGCTTTCGTGGGTAGCATTGCGCACAGTAGACAGATGGTAAGGAACGCGCCGAGCACGAGCATGGTCTGCCAGCCGGTTCGGGTGGATAGCAGGATGGCCATGGCAAGGATTGGGCCGAGTTCGCCCCACGTTCCGTACGAGATGATGGCGTCGCCGATGGGGGTGCCTTCGAGGTTGCGTTCCTTGAGAATCGGCATGAGTGTGCCGAGAGCGGTGGTGGTAAGTGCTATTACCGTGGCGATGCCGTTGATGCCTTGCTTTGCGAAGAATGGAAGCAGGGTCACGACGAGTCCGGCGAGCCCCAAGGTGATGATCCATGTGACAAGGCCGACTTTGCCTTGATGTCCGGCGAGTCGTTTCGGGTCGATTTCATAGCCGGCGAGCAGGAATAGGAACGCCATGCCGAGCTCGCTCAAGAGTTTCACGGCGTCGTTCACCTCGATTACGCCCAGTCCGTACGGACCGAGTGCGGCTCCGGTGACGAGCAGCAGCACAGTTTGTGGAATGAACCTTCCTGGAATCAGCTGCGTCACAATCGGGCTGACGGCCGCCACCGCCATGATGATAGTCAATGAAACGAGCTCTTGCGTCATGTTTCTAGCCTAGTGAGTCTGCATGACGGTGTTCAAGGACGTGATGCCCCATGATGAGCCAAAGGGCACTCTGGGGCAAGGTTAAGTTTTTGTAAATTTTATGGGGGGGGGGGGTAATTCTATGAGCGTTACTATCTGTGCAAAATGGCGGAACTGTTTTGTTTTGAAGATGGAACTCCTTCTTTTCATTGGGGGAAGGGTGGGCTTTATTCGAGGGTTTTAACGAGGGTGCCAATGGGAAAGCTCCGATACGATTCTGAACCAAGCTGTTTAGGCAATATAGGGGGAGGGAAGAATGGTTGATGGAAAATTCACCGCAAAGGAGCGCGCGTATTTGGCCAGCCTTCCCGCAGTGGAAAGCGTGAGCGCGTCGCATATCCGGTATGCTGACAGTTTTCGCATCGAAGTCATGTGCAGATACAATGCGGGCGAATCGCCGGCCGCCATCTTCCGCGAGGCGGGTCTCGACCCGAAACTCATCGGATACAAACGCATTGAGCGGTGCATTGCACGCTGGAAAAAGCAGGAGGAACGAGACCGCCGCAACAGCAAGCGGGTGGACCGCGACGACCTGCGCGTCATTCGGCATCATGATCTTATGCGCGATGATGCGCAATCGTCGGCAACGGAATCGCAGGATGCGCTTTCGAAGCTCGCCCAAGCGCAACTCATCATCAACCAATGCGACGAATTGATCGCGAAACAGGCGTTGCGCATCGACGAACTGGAACGTGTGCTGCGAAAGCTTGTCGGGTGACGGCACGGTTGCGTGAGATGGAGGAAACGGCGGAATGGCATGACGGTCGTTGGCCGTCACCCGAAGAGGCTCCGATGGGTGGTCGACTTTCGTTGGAAAGTCGCTTTCCGTCGTTCGAAGAGGCGATTGACGTTGCCGACGAAATGCGTCAACGACGTCACGCTCGCGGCAAAACGCTGGCGATGCGTGCGATTGCGGCGCTGTTGATTGTCGCTGCGATCTGTATTGGCGGTTTTCCGGCGATGTTGCAGTATCGGTCGGCGCGTGATCTGTCGGGAACGTCGGTAAGATCCGCGCAGACGGTTGCGGGCTGGCCGTATCCGCAGGCGGATGACGCGTTCGCCGCGGCCCAGGACTATAACAAGCGGCTTGCGGAATCCGGACAGCCGATTTTGGGTGAGGCGAAGGATCCGTTCGCTGATGTGCGTGGAGGATCGCGTGCCAGTGTGTCCGATTCTGGTGAATCGGACAATGAAGCGGGTGAAAGTGGACCACAGTTGTCCGATTCTGGTGAATCGGACAATCAGAGTGGTGCGGGTACAGGCGCGGACGCCGGTTCCGCGGACGCCGGTTCCGCAAGCGCCAGTTCGGCGGACGCGGAGTACCGGAGTCTGTTGGATTCCGGCGGTGGCGTGATGGGTACGATTCGCATTCCGAAAATTTCCGTGAGACTGCCGATCTACCATGGCACTTCCGAATCGGCGCTCGCTTCGGGCGCGGGCCACCTGTACGGCAGCAGCCTGCCAGTCGGCGGCAAGAGCACGCATGCGGTGCTCACCGGGCATCGCGGACTGGTCGAGGCGGCCATGTTCACGCGGCTCGATGAAATGCGTGTCGGCGACTACTTCTACATCGAAGTGATGGGTCGAACGCTCGGCTATCAGGTGAACCGTATCACGGTGATCGAGCCGAACGACACGTCGCAGCTGAAAATCGTGCCTGGTGAGGATCGCGTGACCCTGATGACCTGCACGCCGTATGGCGTCAACACGCACCGTCTGCTGGTTTCGGCCACACGTTCCGCCATTCCAGATGAGATTCCCGCCGAAAACGACGCGGTGAAGGATGCCCGCGCGATTGGTGCGATCACAGGTATTGCGACTCTCGTAGTGGGCGTGTTGTTGGTTTGGTTGCGACGCAAGCCGTGGCATATTCGCAGGCATGCTGCTTGGTGGCCGAAGCGCGGCTGATTCGGTTACTGCATGAAGGCGTGTCTGACATGCAATTTGAATATAAAAGTTGTGGTTGGCGAATAGAGCATGCGTGATTGCCATTATTGACTAATGGTTACGAAAGTGTGAAGAAGCGTCATTGCAGTGATTATCCCATCGTTTCTTCGCGATAACGTCGGGTGCTCTTCGTGGGTGACTTGTGTTGCGATTCAGCAATTTCCATCGATTGTGCGATACCCGACTTTCCCGCACTTAGGGTGTACGCATGGCAGTCCCTTTTCCTCTAGCTTCCAGAGTTGAAGTACTGTCAGGATTTTCCGGGCACGTAGAAGATGTTGCGAATCTTGGCATGAAGAGAGGTTGCGCGTCGTAAGACGCGTGATTGCACAGGATTTAAGGGGATGCTCATGAGGCATGCACATGAATATGAGGCGAAGCCCAGGGGAGGACTTGCAAAACGTATAGTGGCTGTGCTCGCATCGGTCGCCATGCTGGGCGGCATGGGTTATGCCACCACCTCCGCCGCGCTTGCGGAAGATACGCCGACCACTGTGGAAACCACCACGGACCAGAGCGTGACCACTGCTAACGAAACGACCGGTGACGGTAACGCCACGGATAACGCGGGCACTGACAATGCGGGCGATACTTCCGTCGACCCTACGGGCACTGAATCCGATACCAACACTGGTACGGATACCGGCGTAAACACGGCGAATGCGGCAAATGCCGGAGATGCTACATCTTCGGATACGAACTCGCAGACTGATACCGCTTCGCAGCCCGATCCGCAAACTGTCAACGCCGAGCAAAATAGCCCTTCCGTAGTGGCGGATGTCACTGATTCCAACTGTATTTACGCTGGAACGAATGCTTTGCAGCGCGTGTGCTGGCTTGATATGTCCAAGTTCAGCTCAGAGACCGCCAAAGAAGAAGCCGGCCAAAAAATGACCGTGAATCTCGGCGGCGGCCTGACCATGTCATTTACCGCGCATTATTCCGGCGGGCGTACGGTCGTCGCCAGTGAAGTGCCAACGTGGGATAATCGTGCAGCGCACCCAGGTGAAGCTGGATATCACGCAATCTTCGGTGTTGAGGGATATTCTGATTTCCCGACCGGAAGCAAGCCCGCGCTGTATCAAGGCAATGGATATCAGAACGATTCGAAGATACAGCTTTCAGATATCACCATTACTAAAAACGGTCAGAACGTAGCTGATTTGCAGTATTCGTTCGTTATGGCGGATGCGGAAAGCACTAACGAAGACGAGCAAATGGTGTACAAATCCAGTTCCGCGATTAGGCAGCTGGGATCTTATCCAACAAGCGATAGCAATTACCGTTTCTGTGATCCGCAATTTTCGAATAACAATCAAACCATAACTTGCACGGGTAAGGATGGAGACAGCGTGCCTCAAGGCATTCGTCTGTATACAACGTCCGCTCCAACTCAGGTTTCCATTGAGATGAAGAACAGTGATCTTGGCTCTAGGCAGGGTGCGGCGTTCGGCGTTATTTTCTCGCAGGCTGTTGCGAAGATCACTGTAAACGGTTTGGCCAGTGGTGATACGAACACAACATTTAAGGCTGGTGTTTCGAATAATGAAACCGAAAGTCTTGAATCGGATTCGATCTCGTCGAATACGGCAGAGAGCGGTACCTTACCGATCCTCGCTAGCGCAGATGTATCGAAAACAGTTCGCTTCTACTTGGAAGGTAGTCCAAGTGACTGGTCTAAGTATGACGTGACATTTGAAGGCACTGACAATGGCAATGTCGTTTCCAATCTTGCTATCAAGACAGATGAAAACGGTCTGCGTTATGTCGTCATGTCTGTTGCGGCCGATCATACGGTGCAAGGTCACTTCACGGTGACTGCCAAGCCTGAGCCGCTTGGAGTGCCGGAACATCATAAAACCATCGCCAAGAAGAATGGTGCCAACGATACATACACGCTGAACCTCAACGTGACGGGCAAGCGGTCCAGCACTTCGCAAACCGTCTCCCAGCCAGTCGACATCGCACTAGTGCTCGATAACAGCGGCTCGATGAACTACTGCATGAATGGTGATCAGCCCTCCTACTCCCCGTGCAGAGGCGATAATGCTGTTCGCTCTGCAGCGCTGAAGGCGGCAGTGACCACTTTCTTAAATGGCGTTGATATGCAGAATGAGACAATCGCAAACGCTGATAACAAAGTACAGGTTTCGTTGGTGAGCTTTGCTAAAACTGCATCTACGCTAAGCGAACTTACGTCTGACGTAATGACACTGAAAACTAGGGTCAAAAGCTTAAAACCCCAGGGTGCCACTAATACTGCGGCTGGTTTCCGCGAAGCTAAGTCCACCTTGGATAAGGACAAGCGAACTAATGCAATCAAGTATGTAGTGTTCTTTACCGATGGTGTGCCGACTACGAGTAGTGCATTCGACAATACTGTTGCGAACAATACATTGACGATCGCTAAGCAACTGAAAGATGCGAATGTTGGTGTGTACAGCGTAGGCATCTTCTCTGGTGCTGACACGAGCGTAACTTCGTGCAATTGGCTGTCAGATGAGACGCGCAAAGCCAATGTGTTTATGAATGCGGTGTCCAGCAATTATCCGAATTATGGAAGTGTTGCTTGGGATGCTTGGTCTGGTGTAACGCTTAGTGGCGGCTCGGACAAGGGCTACTACAAGACCGCCAGTACGGCTTCTGAGCTGTCGAAGGTTTTCGAAGACATTCAGCAAACCATTACGACCACCAACGGATATACCGGCGTGACCATTCAGGATACGCTGTCGGGATATGCGAAGTTTGCTGATGCCGATCCTGAAAAAACCGCGAAAGTGGTTACCAATGATGGCACTGATGTAACTGCGCAATGGAATATCAAGGTGCATGATAAGACGATTGCCGCATCGCCGAAGAGCTCTGATCCACTTCCTGACGGTGTGACTTACACGCTGCAGTTCGACATTAAGCCTACGCAGAAGGCGTATGACGATTATGCGGCGAACAAGAACGCTGAAAAAGATGGCTACGACGGTGTGACTGGTAGTGCTGGTTCTGATGCTGCCGGTAATGCCACGTCTGTGGACAAGCCCGGTTTCTACACCAACGACAGCGCATGCTTGGCCTACTCGGGTGACGGCGAAACACATGCCTGCAGTGATACGCCTTATACGGAGCAGCCGGTCGATCAGGTCAAGACCGGTGCCATCACAGTGCAGAAGAAGTGGGCTGATGCTGATGGCAAAGCGAGCTCAGAAGGCAATCCTGAATCGGTGACGTTCACATTGCAGATCGATGAAAAGGACTCGCGCGAAGCTGCGGCGACGGCTGATACGAATTGGACTGCAACTTTCGAAAACCTAGCTCCCGGTCACACGTATAAGGTGGTCGAAAAGGCTGTTGAAGGTTACGAAACTTCTTACAAGAGCCAAGACGTGACAATCACTGCCGACGAGCTGTGGAACGCCAATTTCAACGCGAATACGGCTGACAATGTGGAGGAGTGGAACGTCGCTGTCACCAACACTCACAAGAAGTCGACGTTGGCTGAAGGTTCGATCAAGGTGTCCAAGAGCATCAGCGGTCGTGAATGGAAGAAAGGTGACTCCTTCAACTTCACCATTGCCGGCTCTGACCCAGCCCAGAACGCTCCATTGCCTGATCCATATTCCGTCGCGATCGGCACGAATACCGCAAATCACGAGGCGAGCTTCGGCAAGATCGTATACAAGACCGATGGCACCTACACCTACACGGTGAAGGAAACCAAGCCCACCAACGCCATTGCCGGCCTGTACTATTCCCAGGCGGAATACACGGTAACCGTGACGGTTCCTGCCGATATGGGCACGCCAACAGTGAGCATCAAGCAAGTCAAGGACGACAACGGCAAGACTGTTGATAATCAGTCTGCGAATGTCGCCAAATTCACCAATACGTATGTGGCGGTGTCGGCGTTGCCGTTGACGGGCGGAACCACGGATCGTCAATGGCTGCTGGTTGGCGGCTCGATCGGCGGACTCGCAGTACTGCTGGTTGGCGCGGCTGGCGTCTGGAACAGCAAGAAGCGTCTCGTCTGAGACAGTTCCTCGGGCTGGACTGCCCTACCAACCTTCACGGGGCGGTCCAGCCGCACATCACAAATTTGTGGATCCGGAGCATGTTGGGCTTCAGATCCCGTTAGCAAAAACAAACACAACATCAACAACACAATGAGAGGGGATTCTCATGAAGATGAGGAAACTTTTCGCCGGTATCGCCGCCGCTGCGACGTTGCTGGGCGGCATGGCCCTGAGCGCGGCAAGCGCACAGGCTGACGGCAGCGGCACTGTCGTCACTAGTAAGGTGAATTTCACATTCACTGCTCAGGACGCCAAGCAGCTGACCAATCGTAAGCTGGACGCCTACAAGATCGCTGACTACGTGCAGTACGGCACTGGTAGCAATGCAACGTACGGTGTGCAGACTGCCGGCACGGTGACGGATAACTCCGGCATCAAGGCTGCGCTCGAAGCTGCTGTTGCAGGCACTAATAAGACGGTTCCGACCGATGGCGGCGATCTGATGGCTTGGGCGCTCGCCGAAGGCGTGCTGTCTGTGGACAATTCTGCAGATGGTGCATGGAATAATAGCGCTTCCCGTAAGTTTGTGGAATCGCTGAAGACCACGACTGACAAGCTTGGTACCGCAGAAGAGGTTGATTTGGGTGCTGCCGCTAATGGCACTTCCGCTACTGTGACGCTCCCTGCAGGCCTGTACCTGTTTGTGGACGCGGATTACTCGGTTGGCACCAATGGAGCTGCCACTCCGTCTATCGCAATCCTCGTTGGCTCCGGTAACGTTAAGGATGGCGTGCTGAATCCGCTCACTGAGGCAACTGTGGCCATTAAGAACCAGACCACTGCCGTGACCAAGAAGGTGAATGGAGAGGACGTCATCACCGCTTCCGTTGGCCAGAAAGTGACATACACCATTACGAGCAAGGTGCCGCAGAACACGCAGTACTACAGCGATTACGGCTACACCTACACGGATACCCCGTCTGCTGGCCAGACTGTGGATTTCGATTCCCTTAAGGTGACGGTCGGCGATAAGAGCCTGAACAAGGGTACGGATTACACCGTGGCCCAAAACAAGAATGGCACCTTCACCGTCACCATCAGTTCCATCCAGAAGCAGACCGCAGGTGCACTCATTACTGTGACCTATGCTGCCAAGGTTACTGAAGCGGGAGCCTCCGGAAGCAAGGCCGTGACTAACGCGGTCGTGCTCTCCGACAATGGTGCTGAAGCTACTGACAGCACTACCATCACCAATAGCGGGTTCTCCTTTACCAAGACCGACGCTCAAGGCAATCCGCTGGCCGGTGCTACGTTCACGATCCGCGTTCCGGGTGTGGATGGTTCGTTCACCGCCACCTCTGACAAGACCGGCACAGTGACCTTCAAGGGTCTTGCAGATGGCACCTACGAAGTCAACGAAACCACGGTTCCGAATGGCTTCCAGCAGAGCCTCAAGGCCAAGTTCAATGTCATCATTGAGAATGGTGAGGTCAAGTTCAGGGGTACGGATGTGTGGGGCCTGGCTCCGAAGGAGTCTTCCGATAAATACCAGGTCAAGAACGTGAAGAACGTCACCCAGCTGCCGCTTACCGGTGCTGCGGGCACGACCCTCTTCACCGTGGTGGCGCTGCTCGTGGCAGGTGCCGGCGTTACCGTCGCACTCAAGTCGCGCCAGCGCGTGCGCTGATACGCGCTCAATCGCTGAAACAATAAGCGAAAAAAACGAAATAAGCGGGCATTCGCGGAAACCATCCGTGGATGCCCGCTTTTCGTGTCTTTTCGTGCCTTTCCATACTTTTTAGGGGTGAAGGTTTTGCACGGGGCAATACGGGATCGAAGCGGGTGAAATCCGGTATCAAACGGCGAAATCTGGCATGAAAAACATCCGCAAGTGGCAAAACAGGCATCAAAACATGCGTCAAACAAAGCAATCATGCAGGGGTTGCAGGTGGGGGCATCTCACGACAATGGCACCCTACAATCGCAAGCACATCCATGAAAACAGTGGAAAGGCGGGTGTCATGGCACGAGGCGGGGGAGCATTCAGCGACGAGGAAATCCAACTATTGCGCGGACTGCCAGCGGTCGCCAACGTAACGCGCAATCGCATCACCTACGCCGATTCGTTCAAGCAAGTGTGCACCATCCGCTACTTGACAGGCGAATCGCCAACCAAAATCTTCCGGGAAGCGGGACTTCCGCCGGATCTCATCGGATACAAGCGCATCGAACGGTGTGTGGATCGTTGGAAAACGTCGGCCATCAAATCCGTGACCGGCAGCGGCAACATGAGCGACAGCGAGATCATCGCGCAACTCGTCAACCGGTATGAGCATGCGTTCGTGATGAGGCGCAACCTCGATAGCATCACCAACAGGACGATGGAACATATTCCCGTCAAAGCGCAAGGCGACGACGGTATCGACGTGGGAACCGCGAGCATCATCATCAAACAGCAGGCACGCCGTATCGACGAACTGGAGCGCGCGAACGCCGAACTGCGCGGGCAAATCGCCGCCACCGCCTGACCCAGACCATCGTTATGCCGCGTAAGTGTCTGATTCTGCAGAATCGGACAAGTACACAGGCAAAAACGGGTCTCAGTTGTCCGTTTCTGGTGAATCGGACAAGTAATGCGGCGAACGTGCGTTGCGGATGTCCGTTTCTCCAGAATCGGACAACTGGAGTACTGAAAGTGTGCTGTGGATGTCCGTTTCTGCAGAATCAGACAAGCGAGGCGCGATTTGTGTCGGACAGTTGGGCGTATCTCACTTATATGGCAGATTTGCTCATGCGTCATGAGCCATTTCGCTTATATATGGCAGTCAGCCTGCGGAAATACGCCCAAAACGTACCCCCTAAGTGGTGTTTTGCCGTGAGCAAGTGCCATATATAAGCGAGAAAGTAGCGGTCAACCTCGTGAATCTGCCATATATAGGCGAGATAGGGCGGCAGGGGGGTATGGCGAGGCGAAAATACGGGAATAAGGTGGTCGGATGGGCACGGTTGACCACAAACGGGATGCGCCAGTGCCGCAAAATCTGCGTACATGCCCAAAAACAAAGCTTCGGCGGGCGCAATGTGCGGTTCGCGGGGTAGGGTAGTGAACATTATGACTTCCGAGAACACCAATTCCGCGGGCTCAAGCGCCGCGCACATCAAATCCGTCGAAAGCCTCGACCAAAGCAACGAAATGGAGCGAGGCCTGAAAAACCGCCACGTCCAGTTCATCGCCATCGGAGGCACCATAGGCACCGGCCTGTTCCTAGGCTCCGGCAAGTCGATCGCACTGACCGGCCCGAGCATCATTTTCGTGTACATCGGCGTTGGCCTGATTATGTTCCTGCTGATGCGTGCCATCGGCGAAATGATGTACAGCGATCCTAGCCAGCACACGTTCATCAACTTCATCACGCGCTATCTCGGCCGCGGGTGGGGCAAGTTCGCCGGCTGGACGTATTGGATCGTGCTCATTCTGACCGGCATGACCGAAATCACCGCCGTAAGCACATATTTCGTAACGTTCTTCGGCACATTCGGCATAGACCTGAACTCGTGGAAGTGGTTGATCGAACTGTGCTTCCTCGTAGCGCTCACCGGCATCAATCTGATTGCGGTGAAAGTGTTCGGCGAGGCGGAATTCTGGTTCTCCATGATCAAGATCACGCTGATCGTCGGTCTGATCGTCACCGCCATCGTGATGCTGATCATCGGCTTCAGCTACCCCGCCACGCACATCGAAGGCGTGGACGGCACGGTGTCGGGTGCCACGGTGAGCCTTACGAATATCACCGACGGCTTCCAGCTCGCGCCGAACGGTTGGATGAACTTCTTCATGAGCTTCCAAATGGTGTTCTTCGCCTACCAGCTCATCGAATTCGTGGGTGTCACGGTGTCGGAAACGCAGAATCCGCGCGAGGTGCTGCCGAAGGCGGTGAACGAGCTGATCATGCGTATTCTGATCTTCTACGTGGGCGCGCTGATCGCGATCATGGCTATTGTGCCCTGGCGTAACTTTCACGAGAATTCCGATGGCTCGTTCGGTTCGCCGTTCATCATGGTGTTCAAATATGCGGGTCTTGATTGGGCCGCCGCCCTGGTGTTCTTCGTGGTGATTACGGCTGCCGCGTCGGCGTTGAATTCGCTGATTTATTCGGCCGGTCGTCACTTGTATCAGCTTGCTTCGGATTCCGAGTCGCCTGCGATGGCGCGTTTGGCTGAGGTTTCCGACCACAAGGTGCCTGCGAAGGCGATCGTCGCTTCGGGTTGCATGATTCTGTTCTCCCCGATCATCAACGCGATTCCGGGTATTTCCGGCGCGTTCGTGCTATTCGCTTCGGCCGCCAGCGCTGTGGTGATTTTCATTTACGTGCTGACGATGCTCGCCCACCACAGGTATCGTCAGAGCAGCGATTTTCTACCGGACGGTTTCGTCATGCCCGCTTGGCAGGTGTTTGATTGGATTGCGATCACGTTCTTTGTGCTCGTGTATGTCACGTTGTTCCTGTCGACGGACACGATTGGTTCTGCGATTGCCGGTCTGATTTGGCTGGTTGCGTTCGGCGGATATTGCCTGCTACACGAACGATTCCAGAATCGCGATCTTAAGGAAGCCTTGCAGCAGTAACGTTTGCAGGTAACGCAGGATACAAGTAAGGGGCGTTTGCCGAACGTGAGTGCATCACGTACGTTCGGCAAACGCCCCTTTCAGCATGGTCTTTGCGCGAATCCCCATTACGGGATCCAGTGCAAATCAGCCGATGTAGTCGGCCTCGTTCGTCGGGCTGGACGGCACGGCATGATCTTCCGTAACCTTGCCCAAGCCAGACAAATACGCTTCACGACCCGCTTCGATCGCCTTCTTGAACGCGCGTGCCATCAGCGGAATATTGCCGGCGGAAGCGATGGCCGTGTATGCCATCACCGCGTCCGCGCCCATTTCCATGGCTTCCGCAGCCTGGCTCGGACGGCCAATACCAGCGTCGATGATCACCGGAACATTGGAGTTCTTGATGATCACTTCAATGAAATCGCGTGCACGCAGACCCTTATTCGAGCCGATCATCGCGCCCAGCGGCATTACGCAAGCCGCACCCGCGTCTTCAAGACGCTTCGCCGCAATCGGATCGGGGAACATGTACGGCATGACCACGAAGCCTTCTTTTGCCAGCTGTTTCGTGGCTTTGATGGTTTCCTCATTGTCGGGCAGCAGATACTTCGCCTCATGTTCGATCTCCACCTTCACGAAGTCCGTCTGGCACACTTCGCGGGCGAGACGTGCAATACGCACCGCTTCCTCGGCATTGCGTGCGCCGGACGTGTTCGGCAGCATGGTGATGCCTTTCGGAATGTAATCGAGCAGATTGTTTTCGGTGGTACGGCAGCGACGCAACGCCATGGTGACGATCTGCGTGCCCGCGTTCTCAATGGTCGCCTTGATGAGGTTCAGATCGTAGCGGCCGGAACCGAGAATGAAGCGGCTCGTGAACTTGTGTCCGCCGAGGATCAACGGATCGGCGTCGCCGGTGGCGATTTCGTCATACGCGTGCGCATCCGGTTCCGGCAGCAGTGCGGTGTTCGTGGTGGTGCCGACCAGCTCGTCGAGCGTGGCGTTCGGTGCCGCCGCGAAGTCTTTTTCCGCGGTGGTGATCGTGTTTTCGGTGCTCATGGTTAATCCTTACTATGCGATTAGTGTTGTGTCATTCGTTGCGATTTGCGATTTGCGATTGCAATTGCGTTTGTGTTTGCGTTTCGCGGTCAGGCGTCTTCTTCGCCGAGAATCAAGCGAGTGATCATATTGGCTTCATGGCAGGCGACCACACCCACGCGCGGTGCCATCAGACCAGCGCCCGGCACCGGAGCGGTTTCGCCATCGCCGCAGAAGTAGAAATTCTTCGAAACGCGACGAGTATTCACCAAATTGGAACTGCGGAATCCCGCCATTCCAGAAGCGCTCACCAGCTTCTTGTTCGGCAGATTCTCAAGCACGGCATTCACCAGCATCGTCTTGTTTTCCGGCACGTCGAACGCTTCGCAGATAATATCCTCATTGTCGAGCAGCGTCGGCACGTTCTCGTCGGTCACTTTCACGGTATCAATGGTGATATCGATAAAAGGATTGATCTGACGCAAGTTACTGCGCAATGCTTCCGTCTTGTACTGCCCAAGATCCTTCAAAAAATACTGCTGACGATTCAGATTCGTCATATCCACGCGATCAAAATCAATCAAATGCAGGTGGCCGACGCCAATGCGGGTCAACGCCACCGCAATCGTCGATCCGAGGCCGCCGCAGCCGCAAATGGCCACGTGCGCCGCGTCGAGCTTGTCTTGCGTGGCTGCGGTATGACGGTCGAGCAGGGCCGCACGGATTTCTTCGCGGCTGACGAGCGTGGTCGGGTCGGGCTGGTTGTCGAAAGCGTGCTGGCGGGCGTCGATCTGCGCCTGCGATGCGGATGGTTCAAAAGTCATGGTTGTTCTCGTATTCTCGTTTTCCGTTCGTGCGTTGTTTTTGCCGGGTTGGTTGTGTTTTGTATGTTCTTGCGATTGTTACGCGTGCATTGCGCCGGTCGTAATCGTAAGAAACTTTGAAAGTGGTTCAGCCGCCCTGCACGAACGTGACGATTTCCAACGTATCGGTGCCCTTGAGCTGCGTCTGCGCACGCTGGGTGCGAGGCACGATCTCACCATTGAGCTCGACAGCCACGCGGTCGGCGCGCAGGCCCTTGCTTTCGATCAGTTCGGCCACGGTGATTGGCGTGGCGACGTTCTCTTCCTTACCGTTGATGATCATTGCGGTTCCCTTCTGTGTCTGTCGTGACACATGCTTCCTGCACTCCAAATGTCCGTTTCTGGTGAATCGGACATCCGGAGGTTCATTGTTGGTCTTTAAATGTCCGATTCTGCAGAATCGGACACGCACGGCATCTATTTCAGTCCACGGATGTCCGTTTCTGGTGAATCGGACACGTAGGCGCTTGTTCGAGCCGCTTGTGCGTCCGTTTCTGCAGAATCGGGCACTCAAGGTTGGTACGAAAAAAGGGTCGCCGAAGGAACCGTACCCTATGAGGTGGTGCGCCCCTCCGTGATCCTAATCACGCGATATTCGGTTATCGCGAACGGAAGATGAGATACGTCTTGCGGCGTGAACAACCCGTCTCCTTACGGCGGCATTACCCGCATCAAGTCCTCGGTCGAAGCTCTATGAGCTCCCTCTCAGCCTTTCGGCTCCCGTTCGGTTGTGCCTTCATCTTCGCGCACGCGCCCGACAAGCTTGCGCCGGTTCACGTTGGGTTAGTCTTGATGTGAACATGTGAGAATCGGCTGAGTGCTTGCAAGGAAGGGGAAGATGATGATGGACGGCGAGTTGGCAGGATTTGCGATTCCTCGGCTTGGTATGGGAACGATGGCTTTGGCGATTGAGGGACGCCCGGATCGCGATACCGCGATTCGTACGATTCATGCCGGTTTGGACGCGGGTGTTCGCTATTTGGACACGGCTTGGTCATATTATCTGCCGAGCGAGCCTGGCACCGGCACTGCGGAAGACCTTGGCTACGGCGAAAAGTTGGTGCGTGATGCGCTCACTTCGTGGAATGGCCCCCGAGATGAAGTGCTGGTCGCCACGAAAACTGGCTATCGACGCACCATGGAGGTCCCCGCTTTTGTTGCTCCTGTGTCCGATTCTGGAGAATCGGACAAACAGGGTGCCGGATTTGGGGTACAGATGTCCGATTCACCAGAATCGGACACTCAGGGGCGGGATTCTGAGGGATGCAGCCGTCGGCCTGGCGAGGAACGCCAGCATTTGCAGGCGGCGGGCAGTCAATACGGGTGGATGGCGGATTCGCGCCCCGAAACCATGATTCGTGACGCCAAGGAGTCCGCGTTGCACTTGGGCGTCGATACGCTCGACCTGTTGTATTCGCATGGCCCCGATCCCGCGGTGCCTTACGAAGACCAATGCGGCGCGTTGAAGCAGCTGCTCGACGAAGGCGTGATCAAATATGCGGGCATCTCCCGTGTGAATAACGAGCAGATCGATCTTGCGCGCGGCATTATCGGCAGCGGCTTGGTCGCCGTGCAAAACCAGTTCTCGCCGTCGCATCCCGATCCGGAACATACGATGGAGCATTGCGCCGAATTGGGGCTCGCTTTCGTCTGTTGGTCGCCGCTCGGCGGATTCCTCGATACGTTCGATCAGAGCGCGTACGATCCGTTCCGTACGGTTGCCGCGCAACGTGGTTGCTCCTACCAGCGTGTGGTGTTGGCGTGGGAATTGACCCGTTACGAACGTCTGTTCACCATTCCCAGCGCTCGCAATCCGCAGGAAATCAACGATTCCTTCGCTGCAACGCAACTTCAGCTCACTCAAGAAGAGCTTGCGATGCTTCCTTGCTGATTATCGTTTCCTTTTTGGGCGTTTTCCTGTACTTGCACGTTGCGATCGAAAAATGTTTACAGTAAAAGATATTATCGAGGCATAACTGATGGGCATCGAATAAGGCGAGGTGAAGCGTGGGCTTCGAGCGGGAGTCGTTTGACAAGCTGATGAAAGTGGTCTGGGGTAAGAAGTCTCAGATGCAGCAGGCGATGTCGCGTGATTCCAAGGGCGAGCCATTCATTATTCGCGAGCTTGAGTTCAAGGGCGCGCAAACGCCCTCGCAGTTGGCTACCGCGTTGAAGGTCACGTCGGGCAGGATTTCCACGCTGCTGGCTGCGTTGGAAAAAAAGGGTCTGATCGAGCGTGAGGTCGATCCCAACGACCGACGCATTGTGCATGTGAATCTTACCGAGCAGGGGCGGGCGAAGGCCAAGCAGCAGCGCGAGGATATGCGCGACGCCGTCTGCTGGGTCTTTTCGCAGATGGGGGAGCGTCGCACGCGCGAATTCGTGGATCTTACCGAGGAATTTGCCACATACGTGACCATCTGCATCCCTGGCCAGCCCCGCCCCACCGCCGAAGAAGTAAAGCAAGCCTTCGCAAAAGCCGAATCTGAAGATCCTGCGTAGGGACTGCCCACCACGTAAGCGTGCGCCTCACATGTGCCGTTCGCGACTGTGAGCTTGGCCAAACGGCCTTGAGTGTGTCGCGAATGGTATATGTTGGCCGCGCGCGACCGAGCTGAGAAGAATCGCTCTCAGCAAATACACAGAAATATGAGATTGTCTTACACTGTAAGTAATTAAATATCGTAAGACAATTCAATAGGACTTATGTAAATCATTAATCGCAATTCGATCAACTCATGTAGTTGATCCAACCAATCCATCAATCGCAAAAACTTCAAACGCAACACAAGAGAAGGAATCCAAGCATGTTCCGCATTATGCGATACCTCTCCAAAGCGGAGATAGGCCAGATGCTCATTGCACTGGTCAGCATCGTCGGGCAGATCTGGCTTGACCTGACCCTGCCGGACTACATGTCCGACATCACCACCCTCGTGGAAACCCCCGGCAGTGAAATGCACGATATTTGGATCGCCGGCGGCAAAATGCTGCTTATTTCGCTTGGATCGGCAGCATGCGCCATCATCACCGGCTATTTCGCGGCACGCATCGGCGCATCGTTCAGCCAGCGTCTGCGTTCCATGGAATTCCGCAAGGTAGAATCGTTCGGACCGGCTGAAATGAGCCGATTCTCCACAGCCTCGCTGATTACGCGTTCCACGAACGATATTACGCAGATTCAGATGTTCATCACCATGGGATTGATGATGATTGTCAAATCGCCGATTATGGCGGTTTGGGCCGTCTGCAAGATTGCGGGAGACGGTCTCGAATGGACGCTCGCCACCGGCATCGCGGTAGTGGTGCTGCTGGTCTCCATCACGATCCTCATGGTTCTCGTCATGCCGAAGTTCAAGTCCATGCAGCGACTGACCGATAACATCAACCTTGTGGCGCGCGAGAACCTCACCGGCCTGCGCGTGGTGCGCGCCTACAATGCCGAGGATTACCAGGAAGCCAAGTTCACCAAGGCCAACAAGGAACTCACCGACACCCAGCTGTTCACCAACCGTGCCATGGCCTTCATGATGCCGTTGATGAACACCATCATGAACGGTCTTATGCTTGCCGTGTACTGGATCGGCGCCTACCTGATCGACGCGGCCGACGCGGCCGACAAGCTCACCACCTTCTCCAACATGGTGGTGTTCTCCAGCTACTCCGTGCAGGTGATCATGAGCTTCCTGCTGATGAGCATGGTGTTCGTGCTGTGGCCGCGAGCGGACGTGTCCGCACAGCGCGTGCTCGAAGTGCTCGACACCGAACCGCTGATCACCGACGGCACCCGCAGCGATGCTGGCGAAGCAGGCAAGCAGGGCGAAATCGAATTCCGCAATGTTTCCTTCACCTACCCGGATTCGCGTGAAGCCATGCTCGAAGGCATCAACTTCACTGCCAAGAAGGGCGAAACGGTCGCGTTCATCGGCTCCACCGGCTCCGGCAAATCCTCGCTCATCAACCTCGTGCCGCGTTTCTATGACGCGACGCAAGGCGAGGTGCTCGTCGACGGCGTGAACGTGCGCGACTACACGCTCAAGGCATTACGAGACAAAATCGGATATGTGCCGCAACAATCCTTCCTGTTCAAAGGCACGATCGCATCCAATGTCAGCTATGGCGACAATCCGCTCGACACCACCGATGCCGGCATCGTCGACATGGCCGATACCTCGACCGCGGCCGGCAGAAAGCGCGAAAAAGAGCTGATCGCAACGCAAAACGAGCATCGCACACTCACTTCGGAACAGCGCGCCGACGTGCGCAACGCATGTGAAGTTGCACAGGCGACCGAATTCATCGCAACCAAGGAAAAGCAGTACGATTCCGCGATTTCGCAGGGTGGATCGAACGTGTCGGGCGGGCAGAAACAGCGTCTGTCGATTGCACGTGCCGTCTATCGTCATCCGGAAATCCTGATTTTCGACGATTCCTTTTCCGCACTTGATTTCAAAACCGACCGTGCCGTACGCGACGCGCTCGCCAAGGAAGCGAAAGATTCTACCAAACTGATTGTCGCGCAGCGCATCGGCACCATTATGGACGCCGACCGCATCGTGGTGCTCGACGACGGCAAGGTGGTCGGCCAAGGCACGCATAGCGAACTGCTGGAAAACTGCGATGTGTACCGTCAGATTGCGCAGTCTCAGCTGAGCGAAGACGAATTGAACGGCGGCAAGTCGGGCGAAAGCAAGCTGCCGGGCGAAACCGGCAAACCGATTGAAACCGGCAAGCCGTCCGTCGAAAGCGAATTGAACGAAAGCGAGGGTCGCTGATATGCCAGGAGGACCTATGGGACGCGGCCGCGGAGCCGTTGAAAAACCGCAGGATTTCGGTGGTGTGATGAAGAAACTGGTGCATTTCTGCCGCCACTACATTCCCGCCATCATTGTGGCGCTCGTATTGGGCGCGATCGGCACGGTATGCCAGATCGTCGGTCCGGACAAACTCAAGGACATGACTAACGAGATCGCCAAAGGTCTGCCTGCGCTAGTCAATGGCAAGCCGGTGCTCGGTGCGATCGACATGGACGCGGTCACGCACATCGCATGGCTGCTGGTGGCGCTGTATGTGGGGTACGCGGTGCTGTGCTACGTGCAAAGCTGGATGATGGCGAACGTCACGCAGCGCACCGCACAGGAGCTGCGCGAAGCCATCAGCGTGAAGATCAACAAGCTGCCGCTCAGGTATTTCGACAAGGTCAGCTACGGCGATGTGCTCAGCCGCATCACCAACGATGTGGACGCCATCGGCCAGACGCTCGGCCAGTCGGTCGGCTCGCTGATCACGTCGGTCACGCTGTTCGTGGGCGCGCTCATCATGATGTTCTACAACAATGTGATTATGACGGTGTGCGCCATCGCTTCCAGCCTGGTCGGTCTGCTCATCATGGGCGCAATCATGAAGGTTTCGCAGAAGTACTTCTCCCGTCAGCAGATCGCATTGGGCGATGTCAACGGTCACGTCGAAGAGATGTACGCCGGCCACACCGTGGTCAAGGCGTATTGCGGCGAGG
>ENA-UPXC01001095-UPXC01001095.1-human-gut-metagenome-genome-assembly--contig:-NODE-1095-length-41599-cov-15.580150_pt1 | contig 41599 bp, 37 predicted proteins | sample MGYA00250047_ERZ773371 | MGnify/ENA primary metagenome ERZ773371 (study PRJEB29103, sample SAMN06111975) | human gut metagenome | biome: human gut; feature: ankylosing spondylitis patient; material... | reverse complement strand
TCGTCTGTACCGTTTTTCTTTTCATAAACCTATAAAATCACGACTTGTGAGAGGACGCTTATATCTGCCCTTCACACACTGAAAACGCACGACAAAATCTGCGACACTACGCTAGTTAAACTCCGGTTATAGGATACACCTATAGCTGATTCTAGATAAAATGAATTATGTTAAAAAGCAAAATTCTGCTATGATGTATATATCCAATAAGACCTACAGAAACAGTAGGAAATTATAATAACCAGTCACAGAAGATAGCAATATATTACAAATAGAAGAAACCGGAGGTACAGCATGGCAGAAAGAAATCTTGACTTTGACAAAATTACAGACAGAAGAAATACAAACTGCTTAAAATATGATTTTGCAGTGAAAAGAGGTATGCCGGAAGATGTGCTGCCACTCTGGGTTGCAGACATGGATTTTCAGACATCTTCTTATGTACAGGATGCACTGATCAAACAGGCACAGCATGGGATTTTTGGATACAGTGATGGACAGGAATCTTATTTTGAAGCTGTGAAAGGATGGCTGAAGAAACATCATGACTGGGAAGTACAGGAAAAATGGCTGGTCAAAACACCGGGGGTCGTGATGGCTCTGGCATTGTCCGTAAAAGCATATACAGACCCGGGAGATGCAGTATTGATTCAGTCACCGGTATATTATCCTTTCTCAGAGGTGATTTCAGATAATGGAAGAAAAATCGTAAGCAGTGACCTTTTCCTGGGAGAGGACAACCGCTATCATATTGATTATGCAGACTTTGAGAAAAAAATCGCAGAGGAAGAAGTAAAACTCTTTTTCCTTTGCAATCCGCATAATCCGGTTGGAAGAGTGTGGACAAAGGAGGAGTTGGAGACAATTGGAGATATCTGCTACAGACATCACGTGATCGTTGTGAGCGATGAGATTCATGCAGATTTTGTTTTTCAGGGAAAACATCACGTTTTTGCAAATCTGAAAAAGGAATATGCGGAGTGGACCATTACCTGCACTTCACCGGGCAAAACGTTTAACCTGGCTGGTCTGCAGACTTCTAATATTTTTATCCCGAACCAGAAACTGAAAAATGCATTCAAAAAACAGTTGGCTGCCGCCGGATACAGTCAGCTCAATGCAGCCGGACTTGTGGCATGTGAGGCGGCTTACCGGGATGGGGAAGAGTGGTATCAGGCGATGAAAAAATATGTGGCTGGCAATATCGCTTTTACAAAAGAATTTGTGGAAAAAAATCTTCCGGGCGTGAACATGGTGGAACATGAGGGAACGTATCTGATCTGGCTTGATTTTAATGGACTTGGATTGTGCACGCAGGAGTTGGAGGATTTGATCGTTCACAAGGCGAAACTCTGGCTTGACAGTGGAAGAATTTTTGGAAAATGTGGAAGAGGATTCCAGCGGATTAACGTGGCTTGTCCGAGAAGTACGCTAAAAGAGGCACTGGAACGCATCGCAAAAGTACTTCCGGCAGATACTGTAAAATTTGCAAGCTAAACCAGATATAGCAGCAGCCAGGCATCGTTATTGTAACGCAATGCAAGTGAACAGGAAAATGTATCATAACGAAAAGAATTGCAAAAATTTATGAAAAAATAGTTGACAGTAAAGATGTTAATCGTTATAATTCCAATATAAACACATATTCCTATATGATTAGTAGGAAATGCGAGAGGAGACAATGATATGAAACACACAGGATTAAGCACACAGAAAAATCATATGATGTGTTGTTGCTGTTGTTAGGCTGTATGTATGAGTACGGTTTATTTTTCATATGCATTGTGTACCCGCTAAAAATTTGTAACTCAGGCAGGTGTCGTGCATAGGATACCTGCCATTTTTATTTTAGAAGATAAATCTTCTTCTCACTAAGTACACTATTTTAATTTTGCAAAAACAAGGAGGCTAAATCCTCTCCTCACAAGAGTTCGGATTTTTGCTTCGCAAAAACAAGGAGGATATAAACATGAGTGATATCAAATCAAGCACATTAGAGTTAGTAGGAAAAACACCAATCGTAAACGCAAGCAGATATGCTGCAAAAGCAGGCGTGACAGACGCAGCCATTTTAGTAAAACTTGAGGCATTTAACCCGGCCGGTTCTGTAAAGGACAGAATTGCATTGGCAATGATCGAGGATGCAGAGAAAAAAGGTATTTTAAAAGAGGGCGCAACCATTATTGAACCAACCAGCGGTAACACAGGTATCGGTCTTGCAGCAGTTGCAGCGGTCAAAGGATACAGAGCAATCTTAACACTGCCGGATACCATGAGTGTTGAGCGCAGAAATCTTTTGAAAGCATACGGCGCAGAGCTTGTTTTGACAGAGGGCGCTAAGGGAATGAAAGGTGCGATCGCAAAAGCGGATGAACTTGCAAAAGAGATTCCGGGAGCCGTTATTTTAGGCCAGTTCGTAAACCCTGCAAACCCGGCAGCACACAAGGCAACAACCGGACCGGAAATCTGGGAGCAGACAGGCGGAAAAGTAGATATTTTTGTAGCCGGCGTTGGTACAGGTGGAACCATAACAGGTGTTGGTGAGTACTTAAAAGAGCAGAATCCAAATATCAAAGTTGTAGCAGTTGAGCCTGCAACAAGTGCAGTTCTTTCTACAGGAAAAGCAGGCGCACACAAGATCCAGGGAATCGGAGCAGGATTCGTTCCAGATACTTTGAATACTTCCGTTTATGATGAAATCATTCCTATCGAAAACGAGGATGCTTTTGACGAGGGAAGAGCATTTGCAGTAAGCGAGGGCGTTCTGGTTGGTATTTCTTCAGGAGCAGCTTTAAAAGCAGCCACTATTTTAGCAAAGAGACCGGAAAATAAAGGAAAGAATATTGTAGTTCTTCTTCCGGATTCCGGTGACAGATATCTGTCTACTGCATTATTCAGCAACTAAGAGCGTTTCAGGTGCTGATCGTGAAATCAGTTTGAAACAGACCCCCTCATGGAAAATTTGATAAACATACTCCATGAGGGGATTTTTATGACAATAGATATTCGCCGAGTGTGCATTCTGTTGTTTCGTATCCGATGCTGTAGCCGCTGGTAGGGCATAGGTTTGCAAAACCGAAGTTGGTGGTTCGAATCCGCCCAGTATCACTCTTGAAAAAAGTGCTTATTTCGGAGAAGAGTAAAGCAGTAAAACTGGCGATGGTTTCAATATGAAAACAGAGAATAAGGGAATGCAGTTTATATTTGTGTATATGAACGAAAAAGTAAACTCCTCAAAATGAGGACTTTTAAGGCTAAAAAGTCCTCATTTTGAGGAGTTTTGCATTTTCGTGGAAAAAAGGATATGATAAATTAAATAGAAAAGATGGAGAAGAGAGTCTCAGAAAATTTGTGGAAAAGGAAAACATAATGCAAAAAATATTAATTACAAATGATGATGGAATACAGTCAGACGGTATCATTCGTTTGGCACGGGCAGCAAAAAAATATGGTAAAGTCTGGGTAGTGGCACCGGACGGACAGCGCAGTGCAATGTCACACAGGATCACACTGCATGAAACGATAGAGTTTTTTCCGGTTGATTTTCCGGTGGAGGGTGTGCACGCGTATGCAAGTACAGGAACACCGGCGGACTGTGTGCGTTTTGGAATTTTAAATATTGTGAAGGAAAAGCCGGACTATGTTTTTTCCGGTATCAATTATGGCTATAACAGCGGAACAGATATTCAGTATTCAGCGACCGTAGGTTCTGCGTTAGAAGCTGCGTGCGCAGGTGTGCATGCGGTTGCGTTCTCCGAGGGTGCATCGGAGTGTCATGAGGTGACAGACGCTTACCTTGAGCGGATGATGGAAGAATTGATGGAACAGCCTCTGGCGTACAATCAGATCTGGAACGTAAATTTTCCGCAGTGTGAACTTGAGAAGCTGCGGGGAATTTTATATGACAGGAAAATTGCAGACTGTGGATTTTTCATTGACGAGTATCTGGAAGAGGAGCTTGAAAATGGAAGAATACGACTGACTGTGCATGGAAATTATAATGAGAATGCCCCGGAGGGAACGGATTTCCGGGCACTTGTTGATGGATATATTTCAGTTGGGAAGGTGAATAATCTACGGTAAAAATGAAAGATACCAAATAATTGCAAGAAATCAAAAAAATATGTTATTTCAAACATGATACCGGATTAATACAATATAATTGAGGCAGTGTATACAAAACGACAAGAGATGAAAGAACAGGCATAAATTCCGGCAGATAATGCCGATTCCAAAATTCTTAAAAGAGACAATCTATGGCAGCAGATAAAAAAGAGCCATAGATTGTTTTTTTTTCATTTACATAAATAATTAATATGGTAAATTATATAGTAAGAGTAAAAGTAAGGGATTTTGAGGAGAAAAAATGAAAACGTAGTACACATTATAATCCATAATGTACTGACAGAATTGACAAAAGATACTTCCAAGATGGATGGTTTTATTGAAGAATATAATAGATTGCATGCAGAAGAATAAAGTAATCTGAATATGTTTTACTTGACGTATGTATTGTTTGTATTATAATAGTTAATACAAACAATACATATTTTTTTTGACAAGATCCAGCGAGAAATGGATAAGAAAGACGAAAATATTGACATAACGATAAAAATACAGGAGGAATCCACATGATTATATCCATCAATGAGATGTCGGAGATCCCAATTTATCAGCAGATCCGCAACCAGATCGTGCAGGGGATTTCCGATGGAAGACTATCACCGGGTGAACAGCTTCCGACCGTCCGAGGGCTTGCAGAAGAGATCGGGATCAATTCCATGACAGTGAACAAAGCCTATAGCCTGCTCAAACAGGAAGGCTATATCTTCGCTGACCGCAGGAGTGGCGCAAGGGTGCGGAAGGAATTTGCAGAAACAAAAGAACTTTCGGAAAAGTCCAGAGAACTGTTGCAGCAGATCATCTCGGAAGCGAAAGTCAGCGGCATGACGAAGAAAGAGTTTTTTGAAATCTGTGGGGAATTGTATGAATAAAATACGTAGTGATTTGATGAACAATTGAAAGAAGAGTATGAGGAGTTTCGCAAACGCCTATTACAAACCAGCTTTGAAAGGAGAAAAACTATGATCGTAAACATAATTATGTTTTTCACAATGTATCCGGTTTTATTAGTCCTCTATTTTTGTTTCCGAGGACAGTATCAGTATGCAGATGGCTGCCTGTTTGCAGTAAATATGAAACCGGAGTGGATCAAGGAACCGGAGGTGGCAGCAATTGTGGAAAAGTTCCGCAGAGAGATGAAACAGTATTTTATTTTTCTGCTGATCGTTCCACTTAGCAGTTTTCTGACAAAATACGTGTCCATCCAGCTTACAATCTGGATGATGTGGATATTGCTTGCAATCGCATTGCTATGTCTCCCACTGGTGCATGCAAACAGCGGATTGAAAAGATGGAAAACCGAACACTGTCTGTATGAAACGGAGAAGACAGAGCATCGCATTGAATTGAAAGCAGTCGGAAAAGTCAGAAGAGTAAACTTTCTGCCATTTTTCCTGCCAAATCTGGTGGCATTGCTGCTTGCACTTGTGCCGGTATGGGCAAAGAGTTTCAATCCGGCTTTGGAAAAAACAATAGAATTAAGCAGTGTAGGGTGGCTTACGATCATCATATGGCTGTGTGGACTGGTTATGACTGCTGTAGCAGTCTGGATGGACAGACAGCCGACAGCGGTGATAAATAATGACAGTGACGTAAACCTGAATTATACAAGAGCAAGAAAAAATATCTGGAAAAATTTCTGGCTCATCGTACTCTGGCTGAATACGGCATTGGTGGCAGTGATCCTGGCATCATCTTTTCTGGCAGATAATATGGGATGGATGATTTTGACAGGCAGCATGGTGTATGCACTGGCAACACTGCTTTTGTGTATTCCGTTAATGAAACAGTTAAGGAAAATTGAAGCAGTCTACGAAGCAAAGCGTGAGCTGAACGATAACGCTGATGACGACAGGCACTGGATCTGGGGAATCTTCTACTACAATCCGGCAGACAGGCACAGCATGGTGCCAAAGAAAGTCGGAATGGGAACGACTATGAATCTGGCAACACCGGTTGGAAAAGGAAGTGCTATTTTGGGCGCAGTGGTACTTATGGTGACGATTCCGGCAATGTGTATCTGGCTGATACTTGATGAATTCACACCGATCCGGCTTGCGGTAGAAGATGAGATACTTTACGCAAAACATCTGAACGTAGATTACGAGATTCAGGTGGAAGATATTGAACATGTTGAGAAGATCACAGAGCTTCCGTCCTGGAGTAAATCAAGCGGAACAGCGATGGATACGTTGGAAAAAGGAACATTTTTCATAAGAAATGTTGGAAAATGTGAGGTCTTTTTAAACCCGGAAAATACAGAGTTTCTGCACTTTTCGGCAGATGGAACAGACTATTATATGAGTGGATCTGACGATGCGCAGACGGAAGAAATCTATCAGATCATACAGAACCGGGAATAACAGGAAGGAAAGAAAATGAAGTATTACATGGCACCGATGGAGGGATTGACCGGCTATATTTACCGTAACGCATATCAGAAATATTTTCATGATATCGACCGGTATTTCACTCCATTTATCACAAATAAAAAACTGGATTTTAAAGTGAAAAAGGACATTGATCCTGAGCATAATCAGGGTATGGAAGTTGTTCCGCAGATTCTGACGAATCAGCCGGACGATTTTATTTCGATTGTAAAACAGTTGAAGCAATATGGTTATGATGAGGTGAATTTAAACCTCGGCTGTCCGTCCGGGACGGTGGTGGCAAAAAACAGAGGGGCTGGATTTCTTGCGGTACCGGATCAGCTGGACAGTTTTCTGGATAAAATTTTTAATGCATGTGACTGCAAAATCTCCATCAAAACCAGAGTCGGAAAAGATTCGCCGGACGAGTGGGAGAATCTCCTTGCGATTTATGAGAAATATCCGTTATCGGAGTTGATTGTCCATCCAAGGATCCAGAAGGATTTTTATAAATATACGCCGCGCATGGAGACTTACCGGTATGCGGCAGAACACAGCAGACATTCCCTTTGCTTCAATGGGGATATTCATTCGGCCGGGGCATACGGGCGGTTACGGCAGACATTTCCAAAAACAGAAAAGGTCATGCTTGGCAGAGGTATTTTGCAGGATCCGGGGCTGGTCGGAGAACTTCGGATGGTGGAGGCTCAGTTTGAGATCAAAGATTCGGATACACCGGTTGGAAACAAAAAGCGCAATGTAGTGGACAAGCAGACACTCCGTGCGTTCCATGATGATATCTGTGACGGCTACAAAGGCGTGATGTCCGGCGACCGCAACACGTTATTTAAAATGAAGGAACTTTGGTGCTATATGAGTAAAAGTTTCACGAATCCGGAGAAGTATCTCAAGAAGATCAAAAAGACAGAACGCCTTGCAGAGTACTATGTGATCGTGGATACACTGTTCCGGGAGCAGGAACTGCAGCAGGAGTGGTCATAGATCAAGTTTCAGATAAATCTCATCACGTTCATCCTGGCTGATTCCGAGATAATGCTGGGTGATGCGGTAGGAGGAATGATTATAAATATCCATTAAAAGTGCTGGCGGGGTTCCCTGTTTCCATGCATGGTAACCAAATGTTTTTCTGAGGGAATGACAACTGATGCAGTCTTCCTGTGTGGTGTGAACTGCGGCAGTTTTGACGATCCGGTATGCCTGCGAGCGGTTGAGCGGTTTTTCGTGACAGGTTGTTTTCGTGAAAATATATTCGCTTTCCTCCGGAGACCGCTCATTGAAATATGCCTGTAGTGCATTCTTTGCAGTGGCATTTAAAAGAACATTGTTTCGTTTTCCGGTTTTTTGTTCGTGAATCAAAATATGGTCGTAAAAGCTTTGAAATTGGAAATTGTATACAGATGACCATTTTAAAGATAATAGATCACCAATACGGAGTGCGGTATTTAAACCGAGGACAATGAGTGTATAATTGCGGACATTCGGTTTTTTATCTGCATAATACATACGGAATGAATATAATTCATCATCTTTTCTGATTGGCTGTGTGGTTCCCATGGGAATTACCTCCTCAAATTCATGATAAATCGTGCAGTTTCTGCACTTTGACATCCACAGTTATATCCCAAAATGGCTGTATATACAACGTATAAATCGTGAGTAAATAAAAAAATGCAACATTTCTTACAGAAATGTTGCATTTTTTTGTTTACAAGTTCTATATCGGATATTCATTCGGAAACTTTACCCCTGAAATAAAATTTTTTATCAGATTTTCTCAAGAACGGATTTTCTCATGATTTTTATTACCTGTTTTCCTTCCAACATTTTTTGGTATGACCGCACCTTAAAAAAATACAGCTGAAAACGGAAAAGTATTTTTATTTGCAGATACATGATTTAACAATGAAAATCCGCATGTTTCATGTCGAAAATGCAACATTTCTGTAAGTTATGTTGCAAAAAAAATCATGGATGTGATTACAAAAAACGTAAGTGTGCAGGGAGGTAACAGATTGCTCAAACTTTCATTAAAACAGGGTGAATATTTAAACATTGGCGATAATATCCGCGTGGTATATGCCGGAGGCGCCGGAAATCATATCAGACTTCTGGTGGACGCACCGAGAGATGTCAATATTGCCCGGAATAAAACAGAAACAAACCCGGAGCGCAGGAAAGATACCTATTATGCTGAGCCGGGAATTTCCAGAGAAGCACAGGCAGAGATTAAAAAGATTTTATGGAATGAACGCATGAAAGCAGAGGCAAAAAGAGATGCAGAAAAGATGAAAGAGTAGTTTTTGCATCACACGATCATCTGGTAATAGGCAGGGCAAAACCCGGGACGCCCTGTTTGTTATAAATAAGCCCGGGGAACGGATTCCCCGGAGAAAAACATAATAGCTCATCAAAAAGATGAGACAAGGAGGATTATATTATGGTAGTACAACACAACATGCAGGCAATGAATGCCAACAGAATGTTAAACATCACAACAGGAGCACAGAGCAAATCCACAGAGAAATTATCTTCTGGTTACAGAATTAACCGTGCAGCAGATGATGCAGCAGGATTAACAATTTCTGAAAAAATGAGAAAACAGATCCGTGGTCTTGATCAGGCTTCCACAAACGCTCAGGACGGCGTATCTTCTGTACAGACAGCCGAGGGTGCTTTGACAGAAGTTCACTCCATGTTACAGAGAATGAATGAGTTGGCAGTTCAGGCAGCTAACGGAACAAACTCTAAAGAGTCTGACCGTCAGGCAATCCAGGATGAGATTGATCAGTTAACAACAGAGATCGACCGTGTTGCTGAGACAACCAAGTTTAATGAGATTTATCTGTTAAAGGGTGACAATGCATCTACAAAGAATGTATATATGAAAGGTCATGATGCAGGACTGAAAGGAACGTTAACAGACAGTGCAAAATCTGCAACTTTTGTTATGGATACGCTTAAAGAAGGCGATAAGTATAAGATCGCAGGCAAAGAGTATACAATTGGAATTGATAAGGGCGATATTGTTACGGCTATTCAAAAATACGAAAAAGCAGATAATGAAATCACAATTGATGGATCAAGTTATACATACAAGGATCTTGCAGGTGCTAAACCTGCTGGTTGGTATAAAGACGGTGATCAGACCAATGGAACAGCAATTGATGTTGCTGCTACTGTAAAAGATGGTTCAACAGCAAAAGTTGATGGAAAAGACTATGTAGCAATGCTTGATGGAGATGGAGATGGCATAAATGACGATGACTCTTCGGTTATTACAGCAACTAAAGCTAAAGAAAAAATCAAAACAGAATTATTAGCAGCCAACAAAATTGGAGTAACGGATGGTCAGGTGGAAGTTACTGATGGAGCAGATGACGCGGCTGGAAAGACTACCTATACAATTACAAAAGGTTATGCAACAGTAGCTGACACACTTTCATTCAATTTACATGTTGGTGCAGATGCAGACATGACAAATAAGATTACAGTTGACATTGATGTAATGAATTCTGCAAATCTTGGAATCAAAGGCTTGAATGTAACAGACGCTACCGGAACAGCTGCTACTTATGCAGTAGATGCAATTTCCGATGCTATCGCAAAGGTTTCTTCTCAGAGATCTGCTCTTGGTGCTGTACAGAACAGATTAGAGCATACGATCGACAACTTAGACAACATTGTTGAGAACACAACAACTGCTGAATCCCGTATCCGTGATACAGATATGGCAGAAGAGATGGTTGAGTACAGCAAGAACAACATTCTTGCTCAGGCTGGACAGTCTATGCTTGCACAGGCTAATCAGTCTACTCAGGGTGTACTTTCTCTGTTACAGTAATTGAAAATTACAGAATAAATAACAAAAAGAGCTCACAGGAGCAATGTCATTAAGTTAAGAATTTTGACATAATTATAAAACACATCATATTTGCAATTGTTTGATAAATATGATGTGTTTTTTTCTTTTATCTATTTTGTAGCACAACAAAAAGACAGATTGTTTATCTGTCAAAAAAAACTTATAATTATCTATGATTAAGCCACTCTATATAGAAAGCTTACAGATGCCTGGGGTTTGACTTTGCGAGGGTCTTTTCGACCAGGTCTTACTGGTAATACATGCTTTTCTATTAGGTTAATCACATCAGGTGGACTAAGATTGCGTTTATTACGGAGATATTCTCTACAAATATAAATGGCGATTGTAAAGTTCACCTGTTTTGTTTTATCATTGTTTTTCATTTGTTTTATTACATGTGTTGTTATTAATTCACAATAGTTATACAAAAGTAATCGCGCATATATTTCTTGTTTAATAAAATCTGGTTTTCGTGCATGGAAACCTGTTAATCCTATGGCATATTTTAATTCTCTGAATGAAGTTTCTATTCCCCATCTCAAATGATAGATTTCCTTTATTTTTTTTACATCAAAAATATTTCTATCAAGATTTGTAATTATTATTTCATAAGAATTAGACCCTATAGGAAATCTAATAATACGAAATGATAATTCGTATGTTTTATCACTTTTTCGTGGAAGATAATCAAACACTTGATTTACAGGCATCCACTTATAGCCTGCATTTTTTGTGGTCTTTGTATTTTTCCTCGAAAAAATCTGAGTGATATCTATATCAAACTCATCATTTGGAGGAAGATTTAACCCAGATGCAATTCCATTACTATTTTTATCTTTGACACGTATAGCGAATTTCCATCCTTTTTCAATTGCATGTGCAAAAATGTTATAGTTTTCATATCCTCTATCAGCAACAGGAATAACATTCTCTAGTTTCGATCTGTCAATCATTGTTGCACATGCTCTAAACTCGTTGTAATCCGCTGCTGTTTGCACTAAAACATCGGTGTATATACGATTCAAAACATCATAAAAGGCATTTAGATGTAGTTTATTAACAATTGAACCATGCTGATTACGTTCCCAAAAAGTTTCTGGATCCTTTTGATTGGTTGCAATGGTCAAGTTACTTCCATCACATGCAATTAAACGATAACCATGATAATTATTAGTAGTTGGAAGGTTGTCATCCGTAAAAGATTTAAACAAATATTCAAAAGCCTCTGGAAGTACTTTTGAACGTTGTTGCGTAAATGCTGACACAGACGGAGTATTTTTGTTAAAATCAAAGAAATCAAGTAGTTCTTTACTCATAGTAGCTCCACCCGAATTCATCATGATTCCTATAAAAGTTTTGAAATCAATTTTCCGTTTTCGAGAGAAATCGACATTGGGGTTTCGAAGAAATAAACATGGATTGTTAGCTAATTCCGAAATATGATTCTTTAGAGAATCTGAAACTTGATTAATATAATTGCTCATATGCGTTACCTCCTTGCAATCAAGATGTTCTTAATTACAGGGGCCGCTTTCGCTACCTCATTATCATTCAATAGCGAAAGCGGCCGCACATTTCGAATCATATGTCAAGCATTTATTACAAAATAAAAAGACCCTAGCATCATTTCTGATGCTAAGATCTTGATTGGTCATCTTAACTTAATGACATTGCACACAGGAGCTCTTTTTGTTATTTTAAGGGAATGATTCATTTAAAATTTATTGTAGTTTTTTTACCTCATCTAGAGACAGCCCGGAAATAGCAGCAATTTTTTCAAGTGAGAACTCCTGTAATTGAAGCATGCGCCTGGCAGTTTCAATAGAATTTAGTTCTATACCATACTTTTCGCCCTCGGAGAAACCAGTCTCATGTCCATGCTTTTCGCCTTCAGAGAAACCAGCTTCATATTCTGCTTTCCGTAATTTCTTCTCTTCCAATTCTTTATCATACTCAAAGATACTCATACTGATGACCTCATTTCGGTTGCGGGTAAGAAATTCGGCTAAAATCCCTTCCCTGACACACTCGTCTACGGCACGTTCCACGGCCTGATCTAAAGACATATCCGCTGCATAGTGTCGTACTCTGGCAACATACTGTGCATATTCGTTTAATGTATTGCAATGCTGCATTAACTCTGCATTGTGTCCCTCATTGACATTTAAAACCGTGACAATCAATTCGAGTTTTGGTTCATCTGACAAATGTTCAAATGCCGAGGAGAGCCGAAGCTCTGCGCAGTCGGGAGCTGCCGTCGAACCATTATAAAACTCAATAAAATTTGGTGCAGGAATTTTTTGCAGAGTCGAAGAATAAAGTGATTTCTTATCCACGAGTTTCTGATATTCACTGCAAATATAAAACAGATCACGAAGAGGCATATTAGGATTGTAGGTTGACTGATGCTCATACAGATATAAATTGGTATCCATAATAAATGCCAGATCGTTTTTCATCCCCATATAAATAGCATTCTCTAATGTGACAATTTCCAGATCGTCTGGATTATTATAATTGCTCTGGTTTACTGCGTTATAGAGTGAGAGCAGATTTTTCCGGTCAGAAAACAACATGCGAAAAATAGTGTCTTTGTAGTTTCTGTTTGTAGCTGGCATATTGACTGCTGAGTTTCTGGATACTTTGTTATGGTTTCGTTTGTGTTTTGCCATAGGCTTCCTCCTGATTGGTGAGACAGCTCTTAAATAATACTGTCTTGGCAGGAGAATAAATATATTCTATATCTGATTTCTTTCGTCTCCTGCTTTTAAATTCGTTAATGGGTAATTAAAAGCATAGATACGAACGAACAACGCAGATCATTGGGGATAATCTGACGTTTCCAGAATATAGATGGCATAACGCCATAAAGATTTTGTAAAATATGCTTTGGAATATTATAACATAAACATGGGAAACAAAACAAGAATTTTTATGTATTACTTGCCACAGGGAATGACATTGCTGAAGCTATCACGGGTGCTAAAGTGCAGACCGGAGGAATTGCTGGCATATGTGGATTGTTTGTGAAAAATTACCTATTGAAAATATTTGCCACTCATAGTACAATGCAATTGTTATATGACTGACGGAAATAGTGGGGTTTACCACGTGAAGTATAACAAAAGAATGCCGACCGTCTGGGCGAAGAGTCCAGACGTGCGGTTCTTTTTATTTTTAGGGTAAATTTTCCAAAAAATCCCATCAGCATGAGAAAGGAACCACTCATTGTATTTTTTCGAATACTTACCGGAAAAAGCGCACGTGACTCTTGACAAAAGATGAGAGTTAGGATAGCCTAACTATGGTTAGAAAAAACTAACCATGCATCGATCAAAAATCAGAATGAGCATCATAAAAAAGTGTGATGAACCATGCAAGGCCACACGGTGGCAGAAGGAGAGAAAAATGCAGACAGAATGGAGAAGCTTCCAGGGCGGAGCCTGGGAAACAGAAGTAAATGTAAGAGATTTTATTCAGAAGAATTATCATCCATATGATGGGGATGATTCCTTCTTAGAGGGACCAACACAGGATACCACCGATCTCTGGGATCAGGTATTAGAACTTTCCAGACAGGAGAGAGAAGCCGGCGGAGTGCTGGATATGGACACAAAGATCATTTCCACGATCACTTCCCATGGTCCGGGTTATTTAGATAAAGAGAAAGAGAAGATTGTCGGTTTTCAGACGGACAAGCCTTTCAAACGTGCTCTCCAGCCTTACGGCGGTATCCGTATGGCAATCAAGGCGTGCGAGGACAATGGATACAAAGTCGATCCTGAAGTGGTAGAGTACTTTACAACACACAGAAAAACTCACAATGCCGGTGTATTTGACGCTTACACACCGGAGATGAGAGCGTGCAGAAGCGCACATATCATCACTGGACTTCCGGATGCATACGGACGAGGACGTATTATTGGTGACTACAGAAGACCGGCACTTTACGGTGTAGACCGTCTGATCGAGGACAAAAAAGAGCAGCTGAACAACACACGTACCATCATGTACTCAGATGTGATCCGTGAGAGAGAAGAATTATCCGAGCAGATCCGTGCACTGGAAATGTTAAAGAAACTGGCAGAAATTTACGGCTGTGATATTTCGAAACCTGCAAATAATGTATTAGAGGCAACACAGGCTGTCTATTTTGCATATCTTGCAGCAGTAAAAGAGCAGAACGGTGCGGCAATGTCCTTAGGACGTACCTCCACTTTCTTAGATATTTATGCAGAGCGTGATCTCGCAGAGGGAACATTTACTGAAAAAGAGATCCAGGAGATTATCGACCAGTTCGTGATGAAACTTCGTCTTGTAAAATTTGCGCGTACACCGGAATACAACACGATTTTTGCCGGCGATCCTACCTGGGTGACAGAGTCCATCGGTGGAATCGGCGTGGATGGAAGACATATGGTTACAAAAATGTCTTACCGTTACTTAAACACCTTGAACAACATCGGAGCAGCACCGGAACCAAACATGACCGTACTCTGGTCTGTAAAACTGCCGGAAAACTTCAAAAAATTCTGTGCCGAGACATCCATCAAACACTCTGCGATCCAATATGAGAATGATGATATTATGCGTGTTGTCCATGGTGATGATTATGGAATCGCATGCTGTGTATCTTCTATGAGAATCGGTAAGGAAATGCAGTTCTTCGGTGCGAGAGCAAACCTCGCAAAATGCCTGCTTTATGCGATCAATGGCGGTGTCGATGAGATGACAGGAAAACAGGTCGGACCGAAATACCGTCCGATCACATCTGAATACTTAGATTACGATGAAGTATGGGATAAATACAAAGATATGATGAAATGGTTAGCAGGAGTGTATGTGAACGCATTAAATATCATTCACTACATGCATGATAAATACTGCTACGAAAAATTAGAGATGGCATTACATGACAAAAATGTGAGAAGATGGTTTGCAACCGGTATTGCAGGATTTTCTGTAGTAGCAGACTCCCTTTCTGCGATCAAATATGCAAAAGTAAAACCAATCCGTGATGAGAATGGTGTGACCGTTGACTTTGAGATTGAGGGTGATTTCCCGAAATATGGAAATGACGACGATCGTGTTGACGAGATCGCAAAACAGGTGCTCCACACCTTTATCGGATATGTAAAAGGAAACCATACTTACCGTGGCGGTATCCAGACAACATCAATTTTGACCATTACATCCAATGTTTCCTATGGTAAAAATACAGGAGCAACACCGGATGGAAGAAAGAAAGGTGTAGCATTTGCTCCGGGTGCAAACCCGATGCATGGACGTGATACCCATGGTGCGGTTGCATCCCTGGCATCTGTCGCTAAACTTCCATTTATGGATTCACAGGATGGTATTTCCAACACATTTACCATTGTACCGGATGCACTGGGCAAAGATGAGGCAGCACAGGAGAACAATCTTGTTGCAATGTTAGATGGCTATGTAGTCAAAGGCGGACATCACTTGAACGTAAACGTTTTAAACCGTGACACATTATTGGATGCACAGAAACATCCGGAACTGTATCCACAGCTTACCATCCGTGTATCAGGATATGCGGTCAACTTTATCAAACTGACAAAAGAACAGCAGGATGAAGTGATCGCACGTACCTTCCACGAGCGGATGTAGTGCAACAGGTGCGTTTTGCGAATGGCGCGTGTGAGCGTTATTCATAGAAAAAGGAGAACAACATGGGAAAAATTCACTCGTTAGAAACATTTGGCACAGTGGACGGTCCGGGCGTACGGTTTGTCGTTTTTTTTCAGGGCTGTCCAATGCGCTGCCAGTATTGCCATAATCCCGATACATGGAAGATAGAGGATGGGGAAGAAATGACAGCGGATGAGATCATAGACCGTTTCGAGCGCAACCGTTCTTTCTATCAGACCGGGGGGATCACGGCAACGGGTGGAGAACCCATGTTACAGCTTGATTTTCTGACGGAGCTTTTTACGAAGGCAAAGGAAAAGGGCATTCACACCTGTCTGGATACATCCGGAATTATGTTTCCAAAGAAACATACAGGAACAGATCAGATCAGTGAGAGAGAGATCAGCCTCACTGGAATAAGTGAAAACATGGCATCAGACAGAATGGAAAAGATAGAACAGCTCATGTCTGTGACAGATCTCGTCATGCTTGATATTAAGCATATCAACGATGAGGAACATCAGAAACTCACCGGGCAGTCGAACAGCAACATTCTTGCGTTTGCAAAGTATCTTGATTCGATCGGAAAGCCGGTCTGGATCCGTCACGTAGTCGTGCCGGGCATTACGTTTGATGAGAAAGAACTGACGGAACTTGGCCTGTTTTTAAAGACGCTCCGCAATGTGGAAAAACTGGAAGTCCTTCCATATCATTCTATGGGAAAGGTCAAGTACGACAACCTTGGCATGGATTATGTCTTAAAAGATACGCCGCAGCTTACCAAAGCAGAAGCAAAGGAAGCGGAACACATCATCCGGGCAGCAATGGAACAATAGCAGGAGAAGTAGGTTTTATGAAAAACATTTTTTTTGAAGAAAAGTATTTACAGATTTCTTTTTTTGCGATTTAATAAGAAGCAGGTATAGAGTTCCAAAGAAGAAAGGATGAAAAAATATGAAAATCAAGAATATCAAAGATGTCGACGGATTTTTTAAAGTAATTGATTCCTGTGCCGGAAAAGTAGAATTGATCACAGGTGAGGGAGACAGATTAAACCTCAAATCAAAACTTTGCCAGTATGTTTCTCTGACAAGCTTATTAAAATCTGATGTAGAGATCCCGGAACTTGAAGTTGTAGCTTACGAGCCGGAAGATACAGAGAGGATCATCAAGTTTTTAATGACAAACTAGAAATGAACAGAAGCTGATCGTAAAAAAGCGGTCAGCTTTTTTTATTACATAGGAAATTACTTCCCATGTAATAAAAACGCTCCGCGAGGATGCCATGTTCTTATTTTCTTCTCTTTACAACATGCTATGACGGTTGCAATTCACGGCATGAAATAGTACAATAAATCGTCTTAAAAATGGAATAATAATGTTAGTATATAGCGAAAGGAATTAAGATGTCAAAAATAGAGTTTCACGAAATTACATTAGATGATAAGGCATGGATGGATGCCAGATTTCAGGAAGATGACAGAAATGCATGCGAGTACACGTTTGCCAATAATTTTGTCTGGCGGAAAGTGTATCATGTTGAAGTTGCAGAAAAATATGGGTGTGCAGTCATTCGTTTTGAGGAGGAGGGAGTGGTGATGTATTCCTATCCGATCGGGGCAGGTGACCGCAGAAAAGTGATCGATGAACTGATAGAAATCTGCAGGGAGGAAGAGCGTCCGTTGATCATGAGCCCGTTGAGCGAAGCAGACCGGGAGCAGATGCTTACATGGTATCCGGAACAGTTTTTGATCCAAGGAGACCGGAACGATTATGATTACATTTATTCCAGAGAAAAATTAGCAACGCTTGCGGGAAAAAAGATGCATGGCAAGAGAAATCATATTGCGAGATTTCAGGATGAGGATGACTGGTGCTATGAGGAACTGAATGATTCCAATATAGAAGAATGCCGCAATATGACATACACATGGATCAAAATGAGGGCAGAGAAATGGAATGAAGAGATGGAACTTGAGATGTCAGTGCTTCATGAGGCATTTGACCATAGAAAAGAACTCGGGCTTGTTGGTGGGATTATCCGGAAGGCAGGACAGATTGTTGCATTTTCTATCGGGGAACCGTTAAACAGTGACACTTATGTTGTCCACTTCGAAAAAGCATTTCCGGATATGCAGGGCGCATATCCGATGATTAACCAGCAGTTTGTTTTACATGCGTGTGAAGATTATACTTATGTAAACCGCGAGGAGGATACGGGGGATCCGGGACTGCGAAAGGCTAAGATGTCCTATTATCCGGAAATCCTGCTGAAAAAATATGTGGCGATTTCAAGTGATGTCATTTTTGCAGATAAGGACAGAAACAGGGAAGAAATCCACAAAATATGGGAGACCTGTTTTGGTGACGAGGCGGAACTGGTAGATTTTTATCTGGATAAACGGATGACAGAGGATAATATGCTGCTCATCTGGCAGGATGGGCATGCGGTTTCCATGGCAAGCTTTTTAGATATTAATGTCAGGGACGGTGAGGAGTGGAAGCCGGCCAAATATGTTTATGCAGTGGCGACACTTCCAGAATACCGTGGCAGAGGTTATGCAGGGAAAATCTTAAAGAAGGCAGAAGAGATTTTTAATATGCCATTGGTGTTAGTCCCGGCCGAAAAAGAGCTTGTCGGTTATTACCGTAAGGTTGGGTTCACAGAGGCGTATCCATCGGAGCGTTTACTGGAAAAACAGGATGTGCCGGAACTTTCTGCAGCGGAATTAAACAGTTATTCTGTGGAGGAGATCACTGCGGCAGAATATCAAAAAATCCGGGAGCAGAAATTGATGAGAGATGGTTTTATTGCATGGGATGAGGCGGCAATCCGTTTTGCGATGGATTTTAACTGTTTCTGTGGCGGAAGAACGGTGAAGGTAGTGTGGAGTGATGATATTTCCAGAGACGAGAGTGCAGAGGACGCTGATATTCTAATGTACTGCCCAGAGAATGGGACGCTGCACATTATCGAAACGACACTGGGTGAAGAACAGTTTGAGGAACTTCTGCCGGAACTTATGGCGCAGACAAAAACAGAACGTCTGGTATATGACAGAAAGGGTATCATGGTGCTTTCTTCTGATGACCAGGACAGGCAGGAAAGACTGCTTGCAGATGGTTATTTTGCGCTGTCGCTGGCGTAAAGACCAATCTGAAATTCTGAAATTTTCAGAAATTATATAAAATATATAAAAAGTTTTCGGTTTAAGACAAAAAAATGTTGATAATGTATAAAAACATGCTATAATAAAGTCATGATATAAATAAGCATTCAGAAAGCTATCTGACATAGCATGGAATTGGATCATTATATCAAATAAGCGACAAAGGGGTTGGACATCATGAGAATTAAGATCACAGGAAGAAACATCGAATTGACAGAAGGACTGAAAGCCGCAGTGGAGGACAAGCTGAATAAGCTTGAGAAGTATTTTACTCCGGACACAGAAGTGAATGTAACATTGAGCGTAGAGAAGGAACGCCAGAAAGTTGAAGTTACGATTCCTATGAAGGGAAGTTATATCCGTTCCGAACAGGTAAGCAGTGATATGTATGTATCCATTGATCTGGTAGAGGAAGTCATTGAACGTCAGCTTAAAAAGTATAGAACAAAACTTGTAACAAAGCAGCAGAATGCAGCAGCAGTTTTCAAACAGGATTTTCTGGATGAGAAGTCAGAGGATGATGAAGAGATCAAGATCATCAGAACCAAGAAGTTTGATATGAAACCAATGTATCCGGAGGATGCATGTGTAGAGATGGAATTATTAGGACATGATTTCTATGTATTCATCAACGCAGAGACAGAGGATGTCAATGTTGTTTATAAGAGAAAAGGCAATACTTACGGATTGATCGAGCCGGAATATTAAAAGTGAGATCAGAGGAGAGCGGGCAGCTCTCCTCTTTTTAGGTTTAGCATGAAATTACTGTAAAGTGCCGGTATACAGGATGGATATGCCGAGCTGATTTTTCTGTAAAATCAGGAAAACGTGCGGAAAAAGCGAATTGTGCTGCAGATACCGGTGGCGTATAATGGAATTACTTCATGTGTAGTAACTTTGAGAGAGATGGAGAAAAAATTTTTTGATATTTTAAGAATTGTACAGAAAAATCCGGTATTCGGAAAAACGTTAATGTGCGGCGGTATGTTAGATGAAAAGCGCATGGAAATCCTATATGAGATTCTCTATGCGATTGACAGGGGGGAGCTTACGGATACCAGAAATGACATCTTTCAGTATGGCAGTCTGATCGGAAAAAAGGACTTACTGGCAAGACAGATTTTTTTGTGTTTATTGATTCTCTTAGATGAGTAGGAACAGATGATCAGGAAATGATTTGCAGATCGTAATAACAAAAGATTTTTTACAAAAGAGTTCTGTGTAAGGCACAGAATTGCCGTGTGGATTTTTAGATGGAAAAAGAGTCTGTAGTTCGGCTCAGAATAACAAGGGAGGAGAAAGTATTACTACACAAGGGGAGAGTTTTTAGAATAGTCTTACCGGATGTTCCGGTGAGACTATTCTTTTTTATCTTGTCATGAGTTGGAAAAAGGGTTACTATAATAAAGATTTGATAGGCAGACATATAATGTTAAAAAGTTGGAGCAAAATCCAAAATAAAATCAGAATAGAGGAGATTACACCATGAATATTGTTGTTTTAGCAGGTGGTTTAAGTACAGAGAGAGATGTGTCTTTCAAGACGGGGGATATGGTATCCAAAGCACTTCGTGAGAATGGACATAATGTTATTTTACTGGATGTTTTTATGGGATACAGTGACAAAGAGGAAAATCTGACCGGAATTTTTGACCGCACAGAGGAAGTCAGCGTACAGGTAAAGGATATCCCGGAAACAGCACCGGATCTTGCAAAGGTAAAAGCGTCAAGAAAAGACCAGTCGGACTGCTTCTTCGGACCGAATGTCATCAACATGTGCCGCATGGCGGATATTGTTTTCATGGCATTACACGGAGAAAACGGAGAGAATGGCAAGATTCAGGCAGCTTTTGATCTGTTTGGAATCAAGTATACCGGAACCAGTTATTTGAGCAGTGCGCTTGCAATGGATAAGGGAATGGCAAAACAGCTATTTATCGCTGGTGGAATCCCGACACCACAAGGTATTTCCATGAAGAAAGAGAACCGGAAAGATTCTGCAAAAGAACTTGGCTTAAAGCTTCCATGTGTTGTAAAACCATGCTGTGGAGGTTCCAGTATCGGTGTTACGATCGTGCGCACAGAGGATGAATTCAAGAGCGCTTTGGATGAGGCGTTCAAATGGGAAGATAACCTCATCATTGAGGAGTATGTAGAGGGACGTGAGTTTTCCATCGGCGTTATTGACTATAAGGCGCTTCCGGTCATTGAGATCGCACCAATTCAGGGATTCTATGATTACAAGAATAAGTACAAAGCAGGCAGTGCAGTTGAAACCTGTCCGGCAGAATTACCGGAAGAGATCACAAAGCGGATGCAGCATTACGCAGAGCGCGTGGCAGAGGTGTTAGGACTGGATACTTACTCCCGCTCGGATTTCTTATTAAATAAGAATAACGAAATTTACTGTCTGGAAGCAAACACACTTCCCGGCATGACACCGACAAGCCTTCTTCCACAGGAAGCAGGCGTTCTGGGAATCAACTTTAATCAGTTATGTGAGAAGCTGATTGAGATTTCCTTAAAAAAATATGAGAAATAATGATGAATGACATATCGCCACCAGTTTTGCAGAACCGGTGGCAGTTTGTTCTATAATAACAGGAGTATGATATGAAAAATATGACCTTAGAGCATATCGCAGCAGTCTGCGGCGGTACTTACATAGGAAATGAAGCGGATAAAACGCGTGAGATCCAAGGAGCAGTGATCGACAGCCGCCTTGTGGAAAAAGATTACTTATTTATCCCGGTACGTGGAGAAAAGGTGGACGGACACAGTTTCATCCCATCAGTTTTTGAAAAAGGAGCACTGGCAGTGCTCTCTGAAGAGAAGTTGGAGGATCCGGCAGGTCCATGCATTCTCGTGGAAAACACCTTAGATGCGATGAAGAAGATCGCAGCAGATTACCGCAGAGGTCTGGATATTAAAGTAGTCGGAATCACAGGAAGCGTTGGAAAAACGAGCACTAAAGAGATGATCGCATCTGTTCTGGCACAGAAATATAACGTGTTAAAAACAGAGGGAAACTTGAATAACGAGATCGGACTTCCACTCACGATTTTTAAAATCCGGGAGGAACATCAGGTGGCTGTGCTTGAGATGGGAATTTCCGAGTTTGGTGAGATGGACCGGTTATCCACAATGGCAAACCCGGACATCTGCGTGATCACGAACATCGGACTCTGCCATCTGGAAAATCTCATCACAAGAGATGGAATCTTAAAGGCAAAGACAGAGAGTTTTGCGCATCTGACACCGGATGGAATTGCGGTATTAAACGGAGATGACGACAAGCTCTGCGATAAGAAAGTTGTCAATGGAAAACCGGCAGTGTTCTATGGTATCGAAAAGGCTGCCAAAGTGGCTGAAACAGAGGAAGGAACTAAGACGCTTGCCGAGAAAACGGTTTACGCAACGAATGTAGAGGCAGTTGACCTGACCGGAACAAAAGCAGCGATCCATTATCCGTCGAAAGAGACAGGCGGGGAAGTGACGATGGAAGTCACGATTCCAATCGCCGGAGAACACAATGTATACAATGCGCTGGCAGCGGTGAGCGTGGCAAGAGAATTAGGGCTGACCTGTGACGAGATGAAGCGCGGGATTGAATCAGTGCAGACGATCGGCGGCAGAAGTAATCTGATCCACAAAAATGGCATTACGATCATCGACGACTGCTACAATGCAAATCCGGTTTCCATGAAAGCATCCATCGATGTATTGTCCAACGCACCGGGCAGAAAAATCGCGGTACTCGGAGATATGGGCGAGCTTGGCGCAGAGGAAAAACAGCTTCACTATATGGTTGGAGAACATTTTGCAGGAAAAGGAATTGACGCACTTTACTGTGTGGGAACACTCTCGCAGGAGATCGCTAAAGCAGTGCGTACATGCAGCAGCAAGACGGAAGTCCATCATTATGAGGACAAAGCAGACCTGATCAAAGACCTTGTCAAAGAGGTACAGAGCGGTGATACAGTGCTTGTGAAAGCGTCACATTTTATGGGATTCCCGGAGATTGTGAAGGAATTGACGAAGTAAAAATAGGAATGTCCGATGCAACACGCCAAAACCCCCAGTGCCGAAACACTGGGGGTTTTCAAAATAGATTATTTTATGTTCTAATATGGTCTGACAGATACCTAAATCATAGATTTATTTTTCTCTAACATCTCAGCAATCACATCCTGACAGTAAGCTCCGATTTTTTTCTTCTGTTCCTTATCCAGCTCGTTCGGATAAATTGGTTTTCCGTATTCTACAATTACATGTGCTTTTTTGACACGAGGCATATGAGCCTCCAACACATCTGCGGAGTTCGTGATCGCCATCGGGATAATCGGACAACCACTCTTTTCCGCAATCTTGAAACTTCCCTCTTTGAATGGGAGCATCAGATCGTCCGTTTTATTTCTTGTGCCTTCCGGGAAGATACACATGGAAATTCCATTCTTTACATTGTCGATTCCGGCAAGGATCGTTTTTAACGCTTCTTTTACATTCTCACGGTCGATAAACAGACAGTGCAGACGCCGCATCCAGGTGCGCAGCAACGGCACTTTTTCCATATCCTTTTTCGCAATGTAGCCGGTGAGACGCGGGCAGCGTGCATAGGTGATGATAATATCGAAATAGCTTCTGTGGTTTCCGATGTATAAGACCGCCTGATCTTTCGGGACATTTTCTTCACCGATGATGGTCACTTTCGTTCCACAGATAAATAAAATCACACGGAATGCCCACTGCACCATGCGAAGCTGACCTAAGTCGGCAGCCTGTTTGTTGAATTTTGCAATGATCCATTCCACGCCGAGCACCGGGATTCCGATGATGAGGTAGAGAATTGCAAAGAGTAATGCAAGGATTAATCTTATCATAAGGAAAATTCCTTTCTACTTAATAAAATGTTTTATAGATAATTACGAAACTCCTCCTATTCTTCTTTTAATTGTTCAAAATCAACAAAAACATTCAAGACACGCTCTCGCTATGTGTCACTCGCAACGATTCCCCAATGTCTTTCATGTCTTTTGTTGATTTTTCACAATATAATTTAGGTTTTCAGGAGTTTCGTAATTGTCTATAAAATTAAAAAAAAATACAATGATACATATTACACTGAAATATCAGCCTCATCTCATTATAAGGGTTGGGGAAGAGAAAAACAACTCATAAATTAGGAATATAGAAAGGTATGCCGGCATACAATGGTATAAGAGGTTACTGGAATGAGGTACGGGTGAACAGTAACTATAAGAGCAAAAATGCTGTGCCGCAGGGCACGGAACTGGAGGCGGGTATGCAGACGAAAATGGAAAAAAGCAGGTATGGTTTTTGGAAACCGGGATTTCTTTTTGCAACACTTTTTTTTGCAGCACTTCTTTTTGCCGGATGCAGTGTGGAACAGACGAACCGGACAAAAATCAGTGATCTTGATTACACGATCGCCGCAGAGGCAGACATATCGGAAGAACTGCAAAATGATATTGAGGAGAAAAAGGCTGCAGATTTTAAAATGACGTACAAAGACAGCGAATTTTTATACATAGTAAGAGGCTACGGAGAACAGGAGACCGGAGGGTATAGTATCTGTATCCGCGATCTGTATCTGACATCGAATGCGATCATTTTTGATACGGAACTGATTGGTCCGCGCAAGGGGGAAACCATCAGTAAGAGCCCAAGTTATCCATATATTGTGGTGAAAGTGGAGCTGCGGGATGAGAATGTAGTGTTTGAGTAGATTTGTATGAAAAAACATTCAAAAATAGAGAAAAATTGCAAATATTCATGAATTTTGTGCAAAACACGCAAATCCGTTTGACAAAATTTTATTACAGTGCTAAAGTAAAGCGTGAAATAAGGAGGTAGAAAAATGCAACAGGCAGACATCAGTAAGGTACGTGCATCCGTACACCAGCAGTGTGGCAGTAAAGTTATGATCCAGCTTGATCGTGGGCGTAATAAGGTTGATATCCAGCAGGGCGTGATCCAGCATGCATATCCAAGTGTTTTCACGATATTGGTAAATGATGAGCGTGATGACAATCAACCTCAGTTATTATCCTTTAGTTACAATGATATTATTACAAAAGATATTCGCATGAAACTCTGCTAAGAAAGTGTGCAGATGGCTATTTTGTGAGCAAATAGTGATAAAAGCGTGTATAAAATTCCCTCTATTCGAATACAATGAAAAAAAGGATTTCGAATCGGGGGAATTTTTTTGCAGTTAAATAAAATAAAATTACATAGTTGCACGACATTTGCCAGTGCACAGAGCCAGATTACATTAGATGACGATTACAACGTGCCGGACTACCGGCCGGATATTGTGAAAGTGTTAAAAGAAAAGGGAGAACTTCATTTTGATGAGGTGAAGGCGGCAGCAGGCGCAGCGTGGTTAAAGGGACGCCTTGTTTTCAGGGTATTGTACCGCAGCGATCAGGAAAATGGAAAAATAAGCTGTCTGAAAGGAGAGATACCGTTTCAGGAAAAACTCAACATGGACGGTGTACAGGAATATGATGTGATACAGGCATCCGGAGAGATTGAGGATCTCACGATCGGAGTCATCCATTCCAGAAAAATCAGCGTGCGGGCAGTCATTTTGTTAAAGACAGAAGAACCGCGGGAAAAAGAGGATGAACTCTGTGTTGGGATAGAGGCGGATGACGGATGTGAAAAACGTTATCGGAACACAAATATCTTACAGCTTTTATGTATGAAGCGCGATCAGTGCCGCCAGAAAAGCGAGATCACACTGCCGTCAAGCAAACCCAATGTGCAGGAAATTTTATGGAAAAGCTTAGAAATCCGCAATCTGGATACAAAAATGGGGCAGGACGGTGTAAAACTGAGTGGCGAAGTGCTCATCTCCGTTTTGTATCAGGAGGAAGAGGAAACAGACCGCGTGCAGTGGTATGAGACGGTGATTCCATTGGACTGCGGTGTGGAATGTGACGCAGGAACGGAGGCAGATATTATTTATAAAGTGAAGGCAAGACCGGCTTCCATGGAACTTGAGGTAAAGCCGGACTACGACGGTGAGGAGCGCGTTCTGGTCCTGGAACTTGTGATGAATCTGGATATCCGGGTGTGGAAAGAACAGGAGATTTCCATGTTAGAGGACGTTTATTCTCTGAAAAAGGAGATCATTCCGGTCTGCACAGGCGTGACTTTACATCATATTTCTGTGAAAAATGACAGCCAGTGCCGCCTGACCGAGCAGATGGAGTTAGCGGAAAGTCAGGAGAAGATTTTACAGATTTGTTCCTGTGAGGGAACGGTTCATTTAGAGAGCACGGAATTGACCGAACAGGGCGTGCGTGCAGAGGGGATTCTGGTCACAGAACTGCTTTATATCACGACCGACGATCAGATGCCAATCGGTTCTGCCAGAGAGATTTATCCATTTGAACAGCTCATTGAAATCCCACAGCAGACGGCGCGGACAGAGCGCAATAAGCCGGAAGAGTTGGAGGCTTTGGAGCGGAAAAATAAACTGCAGACAGAGCTTGATTGCAGGATCAGCCAGTTGTCCGCGGTCATGCTCGATCAGGATCATGTGGAAATAAAAGCGGTGATCGGATTAGATTTGCTTGCATTTGAGCAGGAACAGATAGATAATATTACTGATACGCGTGAGGAGCCTCTGGATATGGAGCAGTTACAGAAGCGTCCGGGACTGGTCGGTTACATTGCAAAAGATGGGGATTCGCTTTGGAGTATCGCAAAGGAGAATCACACAACGGTGGAAGATATTCTGCGGGATAATCACCGGACGGATGAGAATCTGTGCAGAGGGGAAAAAATTCTGATCGTAAAGAAAGTGGAACTGAACAGTTACGAATCGTAATTGTGAAGTACTGAAAAATCACAAAAAGACAATGAAAAGCAGATTAAGAAGAATTGAGATAACATGATAGAGGTAACACAGATTCGAAAAAGTTATGGAAAAAAGAAAGTACTGTCCGATATCACCTTTCAGGTAAAGCCGGGGGAGTGCGTTGCGATCGCAGGGAAAAACGGCTGCGGCAAATCTACCTTAATGCAGATCATGGCGGGCATTTTAAAGCCGGATGGCGGTGAACTATGCTATTTTGGGAAAAAAGCAGCCTACAAAAGCAGTACATTTCGCCGGTTTTGCGGTTATGTGCCGCAGGAAAATCCGTTGATGGAAGAACTGACGGTGCAGGATAATCTGAAACTCTGGGGCGGCAGCCACAACGCCAACACAAAAGAGCTGGTCGCACAGTTTCAACTGGAGGATTTGTTGCAAACAGAGGTAAGCAAACTTTCCGGTGGTATGAAACGGCGTTTGAGCATTGCGTGTGCACTTGTGGAGAACCCGCCATTTTTACTGATGGATGAACCGACGACAGCTCTTGACCTTTATTATAAAGAGAGCATTCACCAGTGGATGAAAACCTATCAGCAGAAAAATGGAATCATCCTTATGACGACGCATGATGAGAGCGAGATACGCAATGCGGACAGATGCCTTTTTATGGATGAGGGCAGAGTGCAGGAATTAGATGCAGAAGATATTTTGCAAAAGTTTGCAGGCATGTCAGAATGACAATCAAGTACAAATACTAAGGAAACAGAGAAAAACAAGGGAGGATTCGTTATGAGCGAACAATTTGAAACACAAAATCCGGTGGAGAATACTGTGACACCGGCAAACCAGATGGAAACACCAACACCGGAAGCACTAAAAAAGAAAGGAAACAAAATCGCCATCATTGCGGGCGTGGTGGCAGCAGTGGTTGTCGCGGGCGGCGTTGGCGTATTTGCAGCGGTCAAAACAGGAGCTTTTTTAAGCCCGTCAAAAAAGGTATTGCTTGCAGGTGCAAAGACTGTGAGTGACATGGGAAGTTTGGGAGAGACATTAAAAGACTGTGTTTCCCTGTATTCGGATGAGTATACACTCAAAATGGATCTTTCCATGAACGAGGGCGATATTTCCATGGAGGGACGCAGTTCGAAGGAACAGAAGCAGATAAAAGGAAATCTCAATATTTCCGGTGCACCATCGATTGATTTTTTAGCAGACATTGGTGCGGACAGTGTGCAGGTGGAAGTCCCGACGATCAGTGACCACCTGTTTACCTATGATTACAGAAATGAAAAGAGTGGATATCTGCTGGAAATGGTAGACCAGGATACGCTCGATGCAGTGGATGCGACGCTTAAGGCTGCTTATGATAACCAGAATTCAGATGAGTTCCGCAAGAAAATGTTAAAAGTTTACGCGGATGAATACAATACGCTGGAATTTTCCAAAGTGGACGCAAAAGACTTTACCATCGACGGAACAGAGCGCAGTTGTAAGGGATATCAGACGGTTGTGACCAAAGAAAATGTGAATCATGTGATCGATGGACTTGAGACACTTTACGGGGAAGATTATCAGGAGCTGATGGATGCACTTGATCTGACCGCAGCAGATTTTGTCGCGTCTATGAGAGAGGCAGTGGAAGAGTTTGACGACAGCACGACACTTGTATTCTACTTATACAAAGGTCAGTATGCAGCGATTGATATTATACCGGAAAATGATGTTTCCTTTGAAGTCCAGTTCCTCGGCGGTGACACGAGAATGCAGAACATGATCCTCCTTGCAGATGATGAGAAAGTGGTCGAGGTTCAGGGAAGTAACGAGGGTAGTGTCGAGACAATCACGATGATCGCCGAGGAAAACGATACCATAAAATTCACGTATGACAGTGACAGCGGAGATATCACAATGGAAGCAAAATTTGATGAAGAATCTTATAATTTTGCAGGAAATCTTGCAGTCGATAAGAACAGCATGGTCATTACCATTGATGATCTCGGAAGTGCCTCTGAAGATGTGAGCGGTAGTATCACATGGAAAAAAGGTGCCCAGTTTGAGGAAGTTTCCGGCGATACCTTTGACCTTGGAAATGCAACGGAAGAGGAATGGCAGGATCTTCTTCATGAAATCTTTGCAGCAATGTTAGGTGGATTTTAATTCATGAGATTTTTTCTTCGATATCTGTCACTTGAGGGTAAAAAAAGCCTGATAGCGGCGAGAAAAAGCATGGTAAAGTTTATAGTGATGTTATTACTGATCGCAGGCGGAGTGCTTGCGGTCAGTCTCGTTATGAAGGATGCAGGTGTGTTCCAGACGGCGGAGATTGGCGTTGTGATCCCTGAGGATGAGGCACAGACGAAGATGGTGGCACAGTTTATCTCTGCGATGGACAGCGTGAAAAGTGTCTGCCACTTTCAGTATCTGGATCAGGGAGAAGCGATGGCATCGCTGGAAGAAGGTACTTTAGATGCGGTGCTCTCACTTCCGGAGCAGTTTTACGAGGATGTGGATTCCGGGAAAAATACACCGGCAACCATTTATTTCCCGGAAAATGCTCCGTTAAACACGAGAGTGTTCGGTGAACTTGTGACAGACGGTGTCTCTCTGCTACGGACGGCGGAGGCTGGTGTCTATGCTGCCTACGATACTGCGCAGATTTATCAGACGGAGATCTCAAGGGATCAGATCGGGGATGTGATCTCCGGGCTTTATATTTACGAGGCATTCGACCGCACTTCTGTTTTCCAGAAAAATGTGTATTCTTCGCTTGGAAAAGCAGATCTCTATCAATACTATTTTTCTGCGGCTGTACTGCTTCTCCTTCTGATGATGGGTGTCAATTACGGTTATCTGTATCAGAAGCAGAGCCGTGCTGTGGAGGAAAAAATCAGAATTTACGGTATCGGCGAAGGAAAAAAAGCATTAATCAAAGTGTTTCTGATGACCGTTCCGCTGTGGCTTGTGGGAATTCTGGTGTATGCCGCAGGCTGTCTGGTATCAGGGAAGCTGCATCTGTCTTTTCTGTGGTTTGACCGGGAAGTGCTGTCCGGAACACTGCTTCTTGCAGCGGTGATCGCAGCATATTTTCACCTGGTCTATACGATTTCGGGAGAGAGTACCAGAGGAACGATCGTGCTGCTTGCGGTCAATGTTTTCCAGATCATGGCTTCCGGTGTTGTGATCCCTGCCGCATATCTGCCCGGAATTTTCGGGAAAATCGGAGCCTTTTTTCCATTGACCTTTTGGGACAGCTATTATTTGAAATTACTGTTTTTCGGAATCAAAGGGCAGGAGACAAGGCAGCTGATCCTCATGTTTGCTGTGTTTTTTGCAGCCAGCGTGCTATGGGCAAAAGCGGCAGGAAATTTTGGAAAAGCAGAACGGAGGGAACATAAAAAAGGCGGACGCCTGACCATTGGAGGGGTTGGAAGATCAGCATTTTTTCATTGGTATTTTTTACAGTTGAAAGCGTGGCTGAAACGTGGGACAAGTCTGTTGTTATTAGTATCTATGCTCTTTGTGGTCTGGTTTGCCGGACAGATCTCCATGCCGCAGTCCGACAATGTGACCGTTGGAATCGTGGAAACTGACGGAGCGCACGGAAAAGAAGTGCTGCAACATCTGACACAGCGTGAAAGCCTTTTTTCCTTTGTGATGTATGACAGCAAAGAGGCACTGCAGGAGGACGTCATTGCAGGAAAACTGGAGTGTGGTTTTTATTTTTCCAACAATTTTGAAAAAAAATTTGAGCATGAAAAGTTAAAAAACAGTGTGTCGTATCTCTGCACACCGCTCACCACGAAGGGCGAGGTAGCGCGTGAGACATTTTATGCGGCGCTGTTTGAGGTGTATGGAGCACAGATGCTGAGTGCAAGGACAGAGCAACTGTTTGGTGATGATGCAAACGCAGCGCATGATGTACTGCTTGCCAATAATGAAAAATATCTCAAAGGAAACGAAGTTTTTCAGGTCGATGTGGAGCAGACGGAGGCGGTGGAGACGACAGAGAAAGAAAAACAGGTATTTCCACTTCACGGACTTGTGGCATTGTTTCTATTTTTGAACTTATTTGTGGAATACGGACGACGCTTTGAAGCAGGCAGTGGAAAACCATATCTGGCACTTCCGGCGCCACTCGGCGAAGAATTTCAGATGCTGGGACTTCTCGCAGCGGGAACTGTGCCGGCGCTGACGGGTGTGGTGCTGTTACTTTGTTCCGGGGAGAGCCGCGGACTCCTTCGGGAGATCAGTGCCATGCTATTGTTACTGGCAGCCTGTATCGTGTGGATATGGATCGTTGGAAAATGGATACAAAATCTGACCAGTTTTACATCCCACATGTTCCTGCTTGTGTTGATAAATCTGGTGTTCTGCCCGGTTCTTGTGGATATTGCAGCCTACATCCCGACTCTGAAATTCGTGCGGTACTTCTTCCCGGTAGGCATTTATTTAGCTTTTATCTCCTTGTAAAATTATGGAAATACTATCCACTATATAGAAAAATGTGTTAAAATAGGTACGACATTTTTAATCAGGTCTGTGCATTTACTGCACAGACCGTGCGAAGATGATTCAGGTGTGAGCAAATTCCTATCTGCGTAGCAGATTTTGAATGAATTTGCGAAGTACTGCGAAGAATGAGCAGTACCGTTACCAGAGACACGTAGCGGGAGCGTGTTTTCGAAAATTTTGTTAATTTTTCACAATGTAAAGTAAATGAAAAAGAGTTTCGCAATGATCAGATATTTATTTTCACACAAGGAGACTAACGCTTTTATGAAATTTTTACGAGCGATGAAAAAATTAAAGATAAAAAAGCAGATCACAGCGGCAGTTATGGCATGTGTGCTTGGCATTGGAGGCATATACTCAGTTCATGCGTCCGTTATTAACGATGCAAAAAATAAGAAAAATGAAGCGCAGCAGGAGTTGGATAATCTGAACAGCCAGATTGATGAGATCCAGGCGGCACAGAGTGATCTTCAGGAGGAAATGGACGCTTATGATGACCAGCTCATGGCACTGCTCACAGATATGGATCTTCTGGAAAACGATATGGATGCAAAGCAGGATGAGATTGACCAGGCGAATGCTGATCTGGAAGTCGCGCAGGAGAAAGAGCAGACGCAATATAACGCGATGAAAACGCGGATCCGGTATATGTATGAAAACGGTGACAGCAATTACTGGGAAGCGATGATGGGAGCAACGAGCATCACCGATCTTTTAAACCGTGTGGAATATGTGTCAGAAGTGTATGATTACGACAGAAAGCAGCTTAACGCTTATCAGGAGACCGTACAGCAGGTGGCAGATCTGAAGGATCAGTTAGATGCACAGCTGGCAGAGATGGAAGAGTTAAAGATCAGTTACGAGGATCAGGCATCTTCTTTACAGGCTTTGATCGCGGAAAAAAGCGCTGCGATGGACGATTTTGACGCCCAGCTTGCAAGCGCAAAAAGTCTTGCAAGTCAGTATGCAAATACGATCAAACAGCAGAACCAGATCATTGCAAATGAGCAGGCGCGTCAGGCTGCGGAGGAGGCAGCCGCAAGGCGGGCAGCACAGCAACAACAGCAGCAAAATGCAGGAAATCAGTCAAACACAACGGGCAATGACACAAATGCGTCAGCTTCAGGTTCAGGAACCGGTTTAACATCTTCAGGTTTAAACCCTGCACACACTACAAATGTAAGCGGAAGTGATGTGGTGGCCTTTGCGAGCCAATATGTCGGTTATCCGTATGTGTACGGCGGAAACAGTCTGACGGAGGGAGCCGACTGTTCTTATTTTGTGATGGCATGTTTCGGACAGTATGGAATCTCGCTTCCGAGAAACTCTTATTCCATGCAGAGCTGCGGACAGGCAGTAAGCTATGACTGCGCACAGCCGGGAGATATCATCTGCTATCCGGGACATGTTGCAATCTATATGGGAAATGGAAGGATCGTGCATGCTTCCAGCCCGACAAACGGAATCTGTTACGGAAGTGCAACGTATCGTACGATCCTGACGATACGACGGGTGTTATAAAGGAATTGTAACTTTCTGGAAAAAGTGATATAATATCTTGCAGAGTTTGTCTATACTAACAGTTGGATAATTGCGAAACTTATAAATAAACGGACAAGAGATTCGCAGCTATCGGATGCTGACAATAGAAAGAAGGAGAAATATTATGCAGTTTGAACAGTTACAAAAAGATATGATAGCAGCCATGAAGGCAAGAGATAAAGTTCGTAAAGATGCGATTTCCGCATTGGTATCCGCAGCGAAGAAAGTAGCCATTGATGAGGGATGCAGGGACAATATCAGCGAGGAGATCGTTGACCGTGTCATTTTAAAAGAAATCAAATCCGTAAAAGAGCAGATTGATACATGCCCTGCAGAGAGAACAGATTTGAAGGAAGAATATCAGGCAAGATACGATATTTATCAGGAATATGCACCAAAAATGATGTCCGCAGAGGAAGTGGAAGCATTTATCACTGAGAAATTTGCAGATATCGTTGCGGGCAAGAACAAAGGAATGATCATGAAAAATGTGATGCCTGAATTAAAAGGCAAGGCAGAAGGAAGCGTGATCAATCAGGTAGTTGCAAAACTTTGTCAGTAAGCACCACACAGAAGGGCGCGGCGATAATATGGAGAAGCGAATACGTTTTACAATCATTCTTGTACTCATTTTGATTGTTGTCATAGCGTTTTCTTTCCAGTCGAAAGAGAAGAAGGAATATCTGGTTTACAATGAGGCGTTAGATAAGACTGCGGTTACCGTGGATGATGTATCATTGACTTTGAAAGATATCGCATTTTATGTAGCTTATGAGGAAAAAACAGTTCAGGAACAGGCGATACTCTATAACCCGGACAATCCAAGACAGTACTGGAATGTTTATACAGACGGGCAGTTTGTGAAGCTTACTGCAAAACAGGCAGCATTGGATATGGCTGTGCATGATGAGATTTTTTATCAGATGGCTGTGGCAGAGGGCATGAAGCTGGACGTGACGGAGCAGGAATATCTTGAAAATGATGAGAGTGATTTCTGGTCTGATCTTACAGACTGGCAGAGAGAACAATTGGGGATTTCAGAGGAAGAACTGGATTCTGAAATGGAGAAAATAGCACTGGCTGACAAATATCAGAGTATTTATGCAGAGATGAACCAAAAAGAGTACGAGGCGTATAATTTTAATGGGGAAGCCTATGAGGCACTTTTGTCGGAACACAAATACAGTGTGAATGAAAAAGTATGGGACAGAGTGGATTTTGGCTCTGTCACGCTTGATAATTAGAAAGTAGAAAAGAGAAAAATTATGTCAGTAAAAATTGGAAGAAATGATCCATGCTGGTGTGGAAGTGGCAGAAAGTACAAGGCATGCCATGAAGCATTTGATGAGAAGATCGCAAGATATGCGTCACAGGGACATATCGTGCCGCAGCGTAACATTATTAAAAATGCAGAGCAGATCGCAGGCATTAAAGAGAGCTGTAAAATTAACATTGCAGTGCTTGATTACATTGAGAAAAATATCCATGAGGGTATGAATACGGCAGAGATTGATAAAATTGTTTATGATATGACAAAAAGCATGGGCGGAATCCCGGCGCCACTCAACTATGAAGGATATCCATTTTCTGTGTGTACCTCTGTGAATGATCAGGTGTGCCACGGTTTTCCTTCCAAGGATGTGATCCTAAAGGCAGGGGATATTATCAATGTCGACTGCTCTACCATTTTAAACGGATATTTCTCTGATTCTTCGAGAATGTTCTGTATCGGTGAGGTCAGCCCTGAGAAGAAGAAACTTGTTCAGGTGACCAAAGAGTGTGTCGAACTTGGATTAAAAGAAGTAAAACCATGGGGATTTTTAGGAGACATGGGTCAGGCAGTCCATGACCATGCATTTTCCAATGGATACACAGTTGTCCGTGAAATTGGCGGACATGGTGTAGGCCTTGAGTTCCATGAGGAGCCGTGGGTAGGATATAATTCCAGACGTGGACAGGAAATGCTGATGGTTCCTGGTATGATTTTTACGATTGAGCCGATGGTGAACATGGGACAGCCGGATATCTATGTTGATTCCGATAATGACTGGGAAGTGTATACAGATGATGGACTTCCATCTGCACAGTGGGAGATTATGGTACTTGTAACGGAGGACGGACATGAAGTCCTGTGCTGGTAAGCTGAATAGTGTGGAGAAGAAAAAAGCAGCATAGCCGTGAGGCTATGCTGTATGTTTGAAAAGCTGTATGTGGAGCGGCTCGCCGAGGTATTTGATAAAATGCCGGTAGATCACGACCGCAGCGATCAGAAAGCTTCCAATCTGGATGGATGGAACTTTTACGGTAAACAGCACGCATAATGCAAACAGTCCAAAAGTAACGACAGACCGGAAAGAATGTGGACTGACCACAACGATCAGGGAAAAGAAAATAAAGAAAAATGCAAGGTACACTGCCGGACGCATCTCCGGAAACAGACCGAGCAGGACTCCAAAGGAGGCGGTAATTGCTTTGCCGCCTTTTTCTTTTCGAAAAAATGGAAATGCGTGTCCGAACACCGGGGCGATGAGCACCGGAATAAAAAGCAGCGAGTGAGTATCTAAAAAGCGCTGCCCGAGAAATACCGGAACAAATCCTTTTGCCAACTCTAAAATCAGGGAGAGCATTCCGCAGAAAAATCCGCCATACATAAAGGCATTGGCAACGCCCGGATTGTGGTCTGCCGGAAGTTCCCGGATATCAACGTGCCGGATGATTTTTGGCACCCAATAAGCAAACAATGTGCTTCCAAGGACGAATCCAAGAAGCGTAAAAAAGAGATATAACATAAAAAATCCTTTCTTTTAATGAGAAACAAGCCGTTCTAACAGACTGACAATTTGCATGGCGGCTTCAGGCTTACGTTCTCTGCGCTGTGCCTCTGACATCTGTTCACGCAGCGAATCATTTTCAATCAGTGCTTTGCCAAGCTGTACCTGCTTTGCAAGATGCTTCGATGAGACAGAGAGATGTCTTGCAGCAAAAAACTGCAGGTTTGCAGTCTCACATCCAGGAATCGGAGCCGTGTGGACGATCGGAATATTTTTTACAAGAGATTCTGTTGAGGTAAGGCCGCCCGGCTTTGTGTAAATGACATCGCAGGCATCCATAAAAAGGGATACATGATTGGTATATCCGATAATATGAACCCGTTTGTTAAAATGAAATTCTTTCCGCAAAATGCGCTCAATCTTTGCATTATTTCCACAGATGATCACAATGTGTTCTCCGTTCCGGCAGCGGAGGGCTAATTCAGCCGCAAAAACAGCTAGTTTCCCAAATCCCATACTTCCGCTCATGACGAGAAACATCGGAACATCCATCGGGAGATGCAGTTTTTCCCTTGCTGTCTCTTTGGACAGATTTTGGCAGAAATCCTGCCGCACCGGGATTCCGTAGGGAAGCAGTTTCTCCTCCGAAACGCCGCGTTTTACATACTCCGGGATTAGATCCTCGTGTGGAATCACATAATAATCGAGATTTGTCTCCTCCCAGAATGGGATACAGGTGTAGTCTGTTCCGACCGCAACTGCCGGTATATGCAAAAGTTTTTTCTTTTTCATGTAAGTCATTGTCTCCGCAGGATAAAGGTGCGGGGTGACAACGATGTCAAAATCATGTCCGTCAATATAGGAGGCTAATTTTTTCCCCAATAAGGCGTTGGCAAAATAGACGGGAGATTTCCGCCTGAAACTAGAAATCAGCATCCCTACTTTATAAATGAATCCAAAAAAGAACGGAATATGTTTTACTATGCCGACATAGGCTCCGGCAACGGCATGGGAGGTGCGTTTCCCGGATAAAAGAAACATATCCATCATTTCTACTGTATGCCCTTTTGATTCGGCGGCCTCCTTTACAGCTCTTCCGGCACTGTTGTGTCCTTCACCCGTATCACAGGATAATATCAAAATTTTCATAAATCTATAGAATACCTTTCAAATTTCGGCTATAATCAGTGTAGCATATCGTATGTAAAATTACGAGAGAGAATTCTGGCGTAAGAATATCATTCAGGAGAGAGAGCATGAAACTATCAGGGAAAAAGGGAACAGAACAGTCAAAAAAGAAATCCGTCGGAAAAGCAAAGAAAGCATCTGAGGTAATAAAAGTTCCGGGAGACTGGCTTTATATGACACCACAGGAAATCAGTGTAAGACAGATATATGAAGCATTTGGGGAACAGGATGGTTATGAATTGGAAATCTGGGAAGATGCCGGAGTTCTTGAGATTGGAATGTCAGAGGGAGCTTCTGTAGATATCGAGACAGCACAGATCCATCCAAAAGACGAGGTTACGGCTTCTTTTGCAGCAGAACATCAGGTGAAAACGGTTTTCCTTGTGACCTTTAAGCCGGAAACTTATGAGGAGGCAAAAAAGGTCATGCGCAGGATCATGGATAAAACCGGTGGATTCTTCTGCGGAGATACGGAAGACTTTACACCAATGTTTGCGTGACAGAATAGAGTGGTTGTAAAACAGATAAAGTATTTTTCTACAGGAAACAGGGAATCGCAGAGTAAATAAATGAGGGGCAGGATACGGACATGAACTTTGATTACATAAAAGAGGCAGAGCCTTCTACAGATGACTTGAGACAGCTATATGATTCATTGTATCAAAATTTGGAAAAAGCAGAGGAATTATATTGGACAAAACCACAGAGATGTGGCATGATGCTGCGCAGGGCAACGGAAAAGATCTGCCGTATTTATAATGGCTATTATGAGATCCATTTTCCGGAGAGTGCTACGCTGGAAGATTATCTCTGTTATACAGGAGATGATGATCATAATGCCATGGTCAGCCGTTTTTTAAGTGTTGTGCGCAAAGAGCAGAGAGATCGTCTGGAGTGGCTTCGCGTGTGGGGTGATGAATGTGTTTTTATGGAGGAAAATCCGGATCAGATCAGGCATAATGCGGATAAACTTTATCTGAATGTCAAAAAAATGATGGTGTACATGATGGAGGCAACAAAAGAAATGTGCCTGCGCATCGATCATATGGAGAATCTGCAGGGAAGAAGTTTTGCAGATGATATTTTGCCAGGTTATCAGTCAGAAGAAGAATTAGAGGCTTTGGAAGAACAGCGGCAGAAGGAACAGCGGAAGAGTTTCTGGTCATCCCTGTTTGGAAAGAAAGAAAAGTAGAAAATACAATGAAACAGTTTTGCAGGGCTGCCAATACGGAGGTGTAAATGAAAAAAATATTATCAGGTTCCTACTATATCGTATCACTTCTGGGCGTGCTGTTTGTTGTCGGTAGTTTTCTGTTTGCAAAAAATGAAACACATTTCCGTAAGGGGGAGATCGCAGGACATCAGCAGATCACGCCACAGAGCATTACACAGGTAGATGAAATGACAAAAGAATACGTTTTCTCAGGAGAGCAGTTTACGGGGAAAAATATATGTCTTGCTTTTTATTCAATCCATCTTGGTATTGAAGTGTATGAAGATGGCGAGCTGATTTATAATCTGAAGCCGGTTCCAGGTATTTTTGGCACAACACCCGGGTCTGTCTGGAATTTTCTGGAGATCGAGCCGGGTTGTGGGCAGGTCATTGTGAGGACACATGCTGCGTACGAGAGAGTGGGCGGCGAGACACTGTCTTTTTATATCGGCGAGGCAGTCGATGAGGTGCTGTATCTCATACGCAATTCTGCTATAGGTGCGTGTGTGTGTCTGTTGGAACTGGCAATCGGTATATTTCTGATCATGTATTTTATCATTGGCAATAAAGGGATACGCATTGAAAACTATGTTTTGTATTTTGGATTATTTGCAGTGCTGATGGGCGCATGGTCTTTGAATGAGACGGTGCTGATGGCGCTTCTGGTCAAAAATACAGTGGCAGGTTCTAATCTTGGGTATATTTTGATCATGCTTATGCCTGCACCTTTTGCGATGTTTGTGCAGGGTTTTTTAATGCCGGAAGATAAATGGGCTGCCGGATCAATCACATTTTTAAGTGTTTTGAATATGGCGGCATGCGTTCTGCTCCATATGACAGGAGTACTTGAATTTCGGAATGCTGTAACATTTACCCATATATTAATGGCTATGGATATCCTATATCTGGGATATGCATTGGTTCATTACGTGAAGAAGCACGGCATGGATAGGATTGCAAAGACGAATATTGTGGGAATTATCATTCTTTTTGCTGCATTTGCTGCAGATATTATATTTTTTTATGTTATTTCAACTGTTGTGGATATTCTGGGAAGAACAGGATTCCTTGTTTATATCTGTCTGCTGGCATGGCTTGCAGCATCAGATTCCATGGAAAAACTTCATGAAGGACAGAAAGCTGCCATCTATAAAGAACTGGCATTGAAGGATATTTTGACCGGACTTTACAGCAGGAATGCCTATGATGAATGGGAGAGAGACAATCAGCATCCGGACAAGACCGCCATTGTCATGTTAGATCTGAATAACCTGAAAAAGTGTAATGACCGGTATGGCCATGAGGCAGGCGATACCTACCTGAAAAAGGCATCGGAGATGATCACAAATGCATTTTCACAGGAGAATACAGTATATCGTATTGGTGGAGATGAATTCTGTGTGATCATGCCGGATGCAAAGGAAAATAGCATAGAAGAAGCAATGGACAGACTGAAAGAGCTTCAGAAGCAATACAAAGGAACAGATCATTCAGTGGAAGTGGAGATCGCCTGCGGCTATGCGTTCTATGATGACAATGTGGATCAGAGTTTTGTGGATACAAGAAAGAGGGCAGATACGCATATGTATGAAAATAAGCGTATGCTAAAGGGAAAGGAACCGCTTTAATTTAAAAATTGAATAATAAAAAGGATTCCCCTGCATACAATGTAAAAACAAGTATTGCAGGGGAATTTTTTTGAAAGGTTATATTGAGGAAAGAGCAATTGAGATAGCAAGATATATTATCGACAACAACACGACGGTAAGACAGGCAGCAAAGCATTTTGGGATATCGAAATCAACGGTACATACGGTGGTAACAAAATAGAATGCTTAAAGAAGATATTAAAAAGGCAGTTCATTTGGAATATAGAATAGATAAAAAGCGATAAGGGGAAACCTTATCGCTTTATTAAAAGAAGAATGTGGGATTGATAATCATTTAATTTTACATAATTAGATGTCAGTAGAAAGTTTATTAATTTTTCTTAGAGCAATACGATAAGAAATGTAAAAAAATAACAATGTTACAAGGAAATAAACAGTTAGAAATATTAAGGAGACTATAATTCTTTGATTAATTAGTTCAAGATAGAAAAAAGTATCAATTTGGGAACTCATAACAAAAATGGTAATACTATTTAAACTAGAATAGCATAGTGCAAATAGCCAACACCAGTGTGGAAAATGTTGGGTTCCATTAAAAAGAACTCCTTTTATTGACATCCAAATGATTAACGCACAAGGCGCTAATGAAATAACCCAACCGTTTAAGCTTGTTTGAAAAAAATAATCTAGTAGATTAGTAAGATTATCTAATATAATTATACCCCAAAAAAGTTTAACATAAATTGTGTTCCGAATATTTGTGATCCTTTCATCACAGTGAATGGTGGTTTTCATAAGTTGTCCTCCTCCCAAAATAAATCGTTTAATGTTTTGTTAAGTACTTTACATATCCGAATACAAAGCTGAAGACTGGGATTAAACTTTCCGCCTTCTAGTAAGTTGATAGTAGGGCGTGTAACATTAACTTTGGCAGCCAGTTCTTCTTGAGAAAGATTCATCTCAACGCGCGCTAATTTAAGACGCATATTTTTCATTTATATAACCTCCTTTCTATATGTATTATATGATATATCAAACAAAGTGTAAAGTATATAATACAAAAAATAATAAATATATAACGTTATGTGGAAAAGATTATTATGTTTTGGTAATAGAACTTTTAAGTATTTGATTCAAGTGTCGGAGTAATAAAAGAGTTACGAAATAAAGTAAAAGCAAATTAGGAGGGTATAGAACTAAACAATCGTTTATAACAAGATATAAAATGTCAGGTGTAGATCAATCAGATTTCTGATTGATTCTGAGGGTTTGGGAGATACTCCCAACAAGCAAAAATGCATTTTGTGTGTACAAATGCACTGCTTGCCAAGTTGTGAATATAGAATTGATGGTAAACTTGAATTTAGAAAAAACAAGGCAAACAAGAGGAGACGGGGCATAAAATTGTATATTGAATTGGCATTGAAACGCTTGAAAAGGTTTAGTAACATAAAACCTTTTTCAAGCGTTTCTTTTTATTTTACGACTTTTAATGGAATATGATGCAGTCAGGAGCAGTGAAATTTTTTGAAAAAGTACGGTGGGAATGGACAAAAGTTTAGTATTTGGGGAACGTAATTTGATTTCAAGTAGGTTATGCTTAACTTAGATTAAATGATCTGGTCTAATCTAAGAATCTTTCTCATAGTATGGGAGAGAAGGACAGGCGAGGTAAGGGGGTGTAGCTTTCGCTTGAAACGGACGAAATTAAATTAT